>MAAB01029030.1_pt1 | contig 21786 bp, 18 predicted proteins | sample 1115991 | NCBI WGS metagenome assembly MAAB01 (sample SAMN04961124, study PRJNA320927) | seawater metagenome | isolation source: sample BD02T18 sea water enriched with oil for 18 days | place: USA:Gulf of Mexico | collected 2013-07-27
CCCATGCCGCCCATATCAGGCATAGCAGGAGTTGCATCTTGAGGTGCATCAGTAATCATAGCCTCAGTCGTTAGCATTAAACCTGCAACAGAAGCGGCAAATTGTAGTGCAGAACGTGTTACTTTAGTTGGATCTAAGATACCCATTGCAATCATATCGCCGTAAGTACTGTTACCAGCATTGTAACCGTAGTTATCTTTACCGTTACGTACTTCATTAAGTACAACTGAAGATTCGTCACCACAGTTTGCAACGATTTGACGAAGCGGAGCTTCCATCGCACGAATAGCAACGTTAATACCGTGTGTTTGATCTTCGTTAATTCCTTCAAGGTCTTTAATTGCTTCAGCTGCGCGAACTAATGCAACACCACCACCGGCAACAACACCTTCTTCAACTGCTGCGCGAGTTGCATGTAATGCATCTTCAACACGGGCTTTTTTCTCTTTCATTTCGATTTCAGTTGCAGCACCAATTTTAATGACAGCAACACCACCTGCAAGTTTAGCTAGGCGTTCTTGTAATTTTTCTTTATCGTAATCAGAAGACGATTCTTCGATTTGCCCACGGATTTGAGAAACGCGTGCTTTGATGTCTGCGTCTTCACCAATACCGTCAATGATAATAGTTGTGTCTTTAGAAATAACAACACGCTTAGCTTGACCTAAGTCTTCTAAAGTCGCTTTTTCAAGCTCCATGCCAATTTCTTCAGAGATTACTGTACCAGCCGTTAATGTTGCAACGTCTTGTAACATTGCTTTACGACGGTCGCCAAAACCTGGTGCTTTAACCGCTGCAACTTTAACAATACCACGCATGTTGTTAACAACTAATGTTGCTAGTGCTTCACCTTCAACATCTTCGGCAATGATTAATAATGGCTTGCCTGATTTAGCTACACCTTCAAGGGTAGTTAGTAATTCACGAATATTTGATACTTTCTTATCTACTAATAAGATGAATGGGTTTTCAAGTTCAACCGTACCGTTTTCTTGCTTGTTGATGAAGTATGGAGATAAGTAACCACGGTCGAATTGCATGCCTTCAACAACATCTAATTCGTCAGTTAATGCTTGACCTTCTTCAACAGTAATTACGCCTTCAGCGCCTACTTTGTCCATTGCAGTAGCAATGATTTGACCAACAGTTTCATCTGAGTTTGCAGAGATAGTACCCACTTGCTCAATTGCTTTGTTGTCAGTTACAGGCGTTGACGAATCTTTTAATGCCGCAACAGCAGCAACAACAGCTTTGTCGATGCCACGTTTAAGATCCATTGGGTTCATGCCCGCAGCGATAGATTTTAAACCTTCATTAACAATAGCTTGCGCTAAAACAGTGGCAGTAGTTGTACCGTCACCGGCTTCATCATTGGCTTTAGAAGCAACTTCTTTCACCATTTGCGCGCCCATGTTTTCGAATTTATCTTCTAATTCGATTTCTTTAGCTACCGTAACACCATCTTTAGTGATTGTTGGACCACCAAAAGATTTATCAATTACTACGTTACGACCTTTTGGTCCTAAAGTTACTTTTACCGCGTCAGCTAATACATTTACGCCACGTAGCATTTTAGTGCGTGCGTCATTTCCAAATAATACGTCTTTTGAAGCCATGTAATTTATTCCTATAATTTTGTTTATTGACACTGTTTTAAAAAACAATGTTAAGACTATTTATCAATTAAGGCTTTGCTTTAAGCTAATTAGCTCAATAACAAAGAACAAGCGCAGAGCTTACGCTAGTAAGTGAGCACTTTTGATGCCGCTATTGTCCTGCATTAGCGACAAGCTAAATTGATGCCGCTATTGTCCTGCATTAGCGACAAGCTAAATTCTTAATTATTCAACGATTGCTAAGATATCGCTTTCTGAAAGAATTAAGACTTCTTCACCATCAATTTTTTCAGTTTTAACGCCGTAACCTTCACTGAAGATCACTTGATCGCCAACTTTAACGTCTAATGGGCGTACATCACCATTTTCTAAGATACGGCCATTACCTACAGCAGTAACCTCACCACGTGTTGATTTTTCCGCTGCACTGCCTGTTAATACAATGCCGCCAGCTGACTTTGACTCAATTTTTTTACGTTTAACAATAACACGATCATGTAGTGGACGAATGCTCATTAACTCTCTCCTGAGATTACTTACTTAATTAGTAAGTTATTTAGTAAATTGACCAGTCTTAATTAACGACTAGATTGTTGCTAATAGAAATGGGGATAAAATAAATCTTCACAAGCCCCAGACTAAAAAAACTTAGTCTCCTAAGTTATATATACCCAAGCCACTTGAAGATGCGTGCTTCAGGACGCTTGAGCGATTCATGATCAAGGCGCCTCATTTTATTAAGGGTTATTCAGGAGAATATGCTCCTGCATTCTCTAATAAACCATCCATGTAGCGTCCTTAAAAAAGGAGGCAACGAAGAACATGGTTTACTCAGACGTCCCCGCAGGGCTGGTTTAGAAACGCTTTATGCTGCGTTATTGATTTCGACAATAGAATAACTATTCTCTTCAATCAATGCCTTGCCTAAAGGCTTTTCTAATTCCAGCTGAAACCTGCACTTTACGTTTGAATTCACCTTCCAAAGTATCGCCTTGGTGATGTGAAATAGGTTTATTGGATGAAGTAAAAGGTTCCGCGGTATTTTCATGCTGATAGACATTGCCAGGCGTGTCATGATGAAAAGAGGCGCCTGCGCCAAATTGATTAACCTTGATATGTTTTTGTACTTGATTGGCAATTGCCGCACGCACACTAGGCACTAATAACAATAAACCAAAAATATCAGTAACAAAACCTGGTGTGACTAATAAAACACCGGCTACTAACAACATTAAACCCGTGACTATTTCACCCGATGGCATTTCACCTTGTGCCATTTTGGTTTGTACCGATTGTAAAGTGGCCAAGCCTTGTTGGCGCACGTATTTGGCACCTAACCAAGCACTCAAAATAACAATAGCGATTGTTGGCCACAACCCTAGTAAAGCGCCCACTTGCATAATCACCGTTATTTCGATGATAGGGATAATGATAAAAAGTACAAATAATAGTTGAAACATAATAATTCCTTATTTTCTATGAAACTTATATTGGGCTAAACGGGTCTTTTTCAAGGGCAGTTGATAGAAGCCTAAGTTTTCCTTAATACTCAAGGTATACTATCAATAGGAATACAGCTAGAGGTAACAATTTTGTATCAATTAGTATTAACAACTTGCCCAGATGAAATAGTAGCTAAAAAAATTGCTCAGCAATTGGTTACAGAAAAACTTGCTGCCTGCGTTAATATGGTGCCAAATATCACCTCAATTTATTGCTGGCAAGACGAGATACATTGCGACAATGAAGTACAGTTACTGATAAAAACTGATGAAAGTAAATTCGCCATTTTAAATGATCGAATTAACCAATTACACCCATATGACGTGGTGGAAGTTATTGCCTTGAATATCCAGCAAGGTGATAAACATTATTTAAACTGGATCACTAATTCTTTGAAGTAGGCTTAATGAAAAACTTACTATCCCTATGCTTTCTAATGTTAGCAGCTTTTACTTTTCACCCCGCTGCGGCACAAGAAAAGCAATCTATTTTTGATATTTCTAATACCAGTTTATTTAGTAATGATGATGAATTTTTAAAAGTTGATCAGGCATTCGCTTTTAATTTTTATCAGAAAAACAACTTGCTAGAAGTTAGTTTCGATATTGCTCCTGAGTATTACCTTTATCGTCACCAATTTAAATTTAAGGGTGAAAATACCAACTTCATTCCGGTTTTATTACCTGATGGGATAGACCATGAAGACGAGTTTTTTGGTGTACAAAAAATATTTACTGATAAATTAGCATTCACCGTAAATCTTGAAAACGTATCAAATGATGCAAGTATTAAGATTACTTACCAAGGTTGTGCCGAAAAAGGCTTATGTTACCCACCAACCAGTAAGGTAATTAAGTTAAGCAAATTTATTACAGGTGAAGGTATTGCCAATACATCACCTTTAGCAACACCAAGTTCCGATGCAGACCAACAGACAAACGAAGGAGAGGTTCAAAAAAGTGAACAGCATCAGTTATCTGATATGCTCAAGCAAGATAGTTTGTTATTAACGCTAATTGCCTTTTTCGTTGGCGGTCTATTATTGTCATTTACGCCCTGCGTGTTTCCTATGTACCCTATTTTAACGGGTATTATTGTTGGTCAGGGAGAAGGATTAACGACTAAAAAAGCATTTACCTTATCTTTTTTCTACGTACAAGGCATGGCAATAACTTACACCCTTTTAGGCGTGGTTGTTGCCATGGCAGGCGCTAAGTTCCAAGCCGTTTTTCAGCATCCAATTGTATTAATTGGTCTTAGTGTTTTATTTATATTTTTAGCGCTATCAATGTTTGGTGTCTTTAATTTAGCGTTACCGGCAAGCTGGCAGAATAAACTGAACAATATAAGTAACAAGCAAAAAGGTGGCTCCATTACTGGCGTGTTAATGATGGGCGTTATTTCAGGCTTAGTTGCATCTCCTTGTACGACGGCGCCACTTACAGGCGCACTGCTTTACATATCTCAAACCGGCGATGTAGTCTTAGGTGCCTCTGCATTATATGCATTAAGTTTAGGTATGGGATTACCTTTACTTATTTTAGGTAGCTCTGGTGGTAAATTACTGCCTAAAGCCGGTGCTTGGATGAATATCATCAAAAACATTTTCGGCCTACTATTACTTGCTGTACCAGTATTTTTACTAGAGCGTTTTATCCCAGAAGTTGCTAGCCAAGCGTTGTGGGCATTATTGATATTAGTCAGTGCGAGCTACTTCTATGTTGCTAACCAAAATCACGCAGCAGCGCAAAATGATCAACAAGGAAAAGGCTTTTGGTATGGCTTACGTTCACTAATCATATTTTTGATGTTATTTTTTGGCGCTAACCTTGCTTACCAGTTAGTTTATCCAAGCAGTAATATTGTTACCAATAATGCTCAGCACGCTAGTTTTAAGCAAGTAACCTCTTTAGCGCAATTACAAGATGAAGTAAAAAATGCCAACATGCAGGGCAAAACAGTGATGGTAGATTTATACGCTGATTGGTGTATTGCCTGTAAAGAATTTGAAAAATATACTTTCGTAGATGCCGACGTACAAAAGGCATTGAGTAATAGTGTGTGGTTGCAAATTGACATGACAGAGTTCGACTCAAGCGATAATGCCGAACTTGTTCAGCACTATACGATATTAGGTCTACCCTCTATTCTGTTTTTTGATTTACAAGGAAATGAATTAACTAAGCAACGTACCACTGGTTTTATGAAAGCCGCCGAGTTTAGTGCTCACGTGAAGTCCATATTTAAATAGTCACGTTAATCGTTGAAAAGCATACTCAACCTAAATGAAGTCAGCCTCTGTGAAGGCTGACTTAAACAAACTTTCCTTAGGCTGATTTATCTGCTGATGAGTCAGAGCGAATTTTCTTAGCTACTTTCCAATAGCCCGATGCTGTTTGCTTGTCTAGCATAGTAAACAAATCTTTTTCTGGGATAGGCTTAGAGTAATAGTAACCTTGAATTATATCGCAATCGTTCTCAGTTAAGCTACGTAACTGCGCTTGTGTCTCAACGCCTTCTGCTACCACTGTCAAACCTAAGTTTTTAACCATTGCGATAGTCGAGGTGATAATTTGAAAGTCAGAATGATTTTCTAACATGCCAAAAATGAAACTCTTATCTATTTTAATAACATCGACCGGCATTTTCTTTAGGTACGCTAGCGATGAATAGCCAGTACCAAAATCATCAATAGCAAAACTAAAGCCAATAACTTTCAAGGACTCCATCATGGCAATGGTATGATCCATATCTTTAACTAACGTTTGCTCAGTAAGTTCGAGCTCAAAACTGCGCGCTGTTAATGAGAACTCTGCTAATAAATCTTTTAAGAAATGCGGTAAATTCGCATCCATAAACTGTCCTGCAGATAAGTTTATCGCAATACGCGCATCCTCTAGCCCATATTCTTTGATACTTATTGCTAACTCGAAACATCGACGAATTATCCAATAACCTAATTCAATCATATGCTGTGAGTTTTCTAAAATAGGAATAAAGTCTTCTGGTGATATCATTCCACGTTCAGGATGTTGCCAGCGCAATAGTGCTTCAAAACCATACACTCTTTTGGTTTTAGCACATATCTGCGGTTGTAAACTCAAACTAAACTGCTGTTTAGCTAACGCTTGTCTAACTTCACCTTCAAGCATCACTCGATGAGCGACACGTTGAAACATCTCTGGTTGGTAGATATGATATTGACCGCCACCATTGTCTTTTGCTTCATACATAGCGATATCAGCATGGCTGATCAAATCATCCGATTTTTCTGTCGCTGATTCTGTATAAGCAATACCGATACTGGTTGAGACATAAAATATATTAGTGCCAAGTTTTATTGATTCTTTAAACTGTAATAGTACTTTCTCTGCTACTTCAATAGCTTCATCGACACTATTAAGATGACTAAGCACAATAACAAATTCATCACCGCCAAAACGACTCGCTAAATCCAGCTCACCAACACTAACCCTCACGCGTTCTGCAGCTTGAATAAGTAACTTATCGCCAATATTGTGGCCATTACTGTCATTAACCTTTTTAAAGTCATCTAAATCAAGAAACAGCACAGCGACACCACTTTTGTGGCGCGTAATATTAGCTAATGACTTACGCAGTTGATAATTGAGCATATTACGATTAGGTAAACCCGTCAGCAAATCATACATCGCAATATTTTCTAATTCTTTTGTTTTTTGCTCTACCGCCAAGTTAAGTTGTTCTAATTCAAAGCTTAACTCTTGAGATGAATGCGTTAATACATCCAATTCATCTGCAAACATACGAGGTCTTTTTAGGTCAACTTGTCTAAACTGGTCAAACTTTTTTTGTGCTAATAAAGGTAATGCATTAGATAGCAGCAATAATCGTTTAGTAAAAGGACTAGAAATAAAATAAACAAATGCCGCGAGTAAGCTGAAAATAAGACTCAAAGATAATATAAAACGCTTTTGGTATGCATCGTTTTTTGCTTTGTAAGCAGTTACATCATCAATTAAAGCGAGATAAAAATTTTGATTGGCTTGTTCCGATAAAATTAATAAGTTTATCAAATAGCTATTATCTTCTAAGTCTAGGTGTAATCCTTGCTTTAGCACTTGATTAAGTGTCGAGTCAGGTTTATCCATTGCTACCAAAGATTCAGTTAATTCCATATTAGATGCCGAGAGCACTTTAATCGAGGGAGGTTTACTATCATTTTTATCTTCAGCGGATATACGGATGACCGCGACATCTCTATCTAAAGTTGTCTTCAAAGCAAACAGCATATCAACCAGTGAAGTACTCATGCTCACAACAACCATATCTCCTTGCTTATTAAGCAAAGGTAAACTCAATAACAATTGACAGCTTTGTGGGCAATATATTCGATGCTCTGGTTCTTGTAATCTAAAAACTTGTGCAATGTTATCTTGCACTACTGCTGGGAAGTCATTGGTAGCGAATAAGATATTTTGTTTTTCATCAACTAACCAGATATCTTCAACGTTAAGGTGTAACTGTAGAGCGTCATATTGCTTCTCTAATTGCATCGCTAGATTAGAAAAGTCGTCTTGCTGTGATAATTGGATCAAGTCAGTGAATGACTCTAACCAAACAGTTATTTTAGTGCGCAGAATACTATTATGCAGATTAACCTGTACTTGACCTTGGACAATATTATTTTGCTGAAATTCTTGATAATCGGTTTGTAAACGCCAGTAGGACAACGAAGAAAACCCTACTGCTAACAGCAGTAGGGTTGAGACTATTAGTACCAAAAGCTTGGTTGGTACACCAACAAATTTTATATTCATAACACTACTTCTAAAACCAATACATCAACTGGATAGCCCACATTTGCCAATCTTCGGTGTCATTTATTTGGGTATTCGGCACTACAACAGGGGTCAATTTACCCGCACCATTTACCCAATGATATTCCATGCGAGCACTAAAGTTACTAGTAATATCGTAATTCAGCCCCAAAGTAACATCTTTATGAAAGCCGAAGTAATAAGGAACTGCACCACCTGTGGCTTGTTCCAGCTTTTTACCATCTTTATCATCTTTATCTGAATAAAAATCTTCATAACGTGCTAATAGCGTTACTTTTTGCGTTAATTTATAGCGCGACTGTAAGTAGAAACCTTGCCCAATACTATCACGTTGAAATCCTGGATAATAAAAGCCATCAATAATAAAACGTTGCTGATATATTTCACCACTAAATTCCCAGTTTTCACCTTCATACAGAGCATTCATAGTATAATATTGAAAAGTAAAATCACTGTCATAAAACATATCACCACTACCCGTATCTCCTTGGTCATAAGTAAATTCTGCATTAAGTAATGAAATACCAAAACGCCAAGGTGAAAACGTAGGTTGCCAATATAAGCTTGTTTGAGCATCATGATTTTGCTCCGCACTGCCTTGAGCAAATTCACTTAAAATATTTTTTGTCTGCTCATCTGAAATAGGTGATTTACCGTAACTTAATTGCCAATCAAAATTACCATAGTCGTCCGTACTATAACTAACTTTTGTCGCAATGCCATCACTGCCTACAGCAATATCTCTAAATCCATCAAAATAGACTGATTGCGGTAAAATAATACTGGGTCTAGCAAAAGGAATATCTCTAGAGCTAGAGTAGAGCCAATGATTATTTTTAAAACGTCCAAAATACACATTGGCTTGCCAATTTTCACTAGTAAACGCTGACCAATCTATTAACGCATAATCTATTCTTGCACCTTGTGAGTAACGATTCCCGCCATCTAAGTAAACTACTTGACCGGCAATACGAAACTTATCCGATAATTGATAAGAAGCATTAAGGCCAATTTCAGTTAATTCTGCAGACACATCTCCATCATCATTTACAAAGTCACTGCCATTTACATCAATTAACCCTTGTGAGATAAAACCATGCAATTGAAAATCTTGCGAATTAGAGTAAGTTTCATTTTCTTCCGCTTGTGTTGCTCCGGCAAAGTAACCTGTAAAGATTACTGCGATCATAACCACTCGGAAAAAAAATCGTCTAAAACAATCCATGTTATTAACTCTGTTAGATATTTCAACTACAGCATTAGTTTTGAATTTTGACAACATTTACTACTCCTTTACTGCTAACCTGCTGACCGGTTTCCCTATCAGGAGTTTCTATCCTTTTAGTCTTTTCATTTTGTTTTATTAACGTTTCGTCATCTATGTAACCAATAGCCCCTGGTGTTTTAATAACCGCTTGAATAAGTTCTTTTTCAGATGCCACGATTGTAGGCGCAACGCCTAACCCTGAGTAAGTTAACTTGTGCCAGATACGATTAAGCTGATAGGGAAACATTTGTAATCGTTCTTTGGCAAATCGTTGATGGAGTTCATGCTGACTCGGCAACACAAAAACACTAATTGCACTATGATCACTCCAACGCAATTGACGCATTGTATAAATACGCCGTAGCTGTGACTTTGTTAAACTACTTTCAGTAACCTGCGGATGAGTCACTATCTCAATGGCTACAACTCGTGAAGACACGAGGCATGCAAAGATGAGAATAATAACGAGAGAGAAATATTTAATAAGGGATCCCTTACAATGAAACTGAACAAATGTAAAAAACTATTTAAAATCAATGTAATAATAAAAATAACTTGACAATAATAGCTCAAATAAACAAAAAATCAACATTTACATGCACCCAAAAGAGGTTTGACCAGTACTTTGCTGTTATATTCTTCGAAAACATAACCATTATCGCCAATAACAAAAAACTTGATAAATGATGCCTTTTTTTATTCACAGCGACGCCATTTTGTGTAATTATTAGGGAAATTAATTTTTAATGGTGTTTTAACAGAAGATGAGCGCAAAGTTTACAGTTTTAGTGTTAAATGGCCCAAACTTAAATATGCTTGGTAAGCGAGAGCCTGCTATTTATGGTAATCAAGGCCTATCAGAGATTATAGCTGAGCTAGGTTTGCAAGCTGATCAAAAAAATATTGCGTTAAAACATCTGCAATCAAATGCTGAGCATGAATTAATTGACGCTATTCATGATGGCTACCAACAAGTAGATTTTATCATCATCAACCCTGCCGCATTCACACATACCAGTGTTGCGATAAGAGATGCCTTACTTTCTGTTGCTATACCTTTTATCGAAGTACATTTATCAAATGTGCATGCGCGTGAAGCTTTTAGAAAACATTCATATTTGTCTGATATTGCCACAGGTGTTGTTTGCGGTTTTGGTGCGCAAGGTTATAGCTTTGCCCTTGATGCTGCCCATACATACCTAAATAAAAGCAAGTAGATAGATAAGAACTAATAACAAACCGTAACAGTTAATGACCAATCATTAACTTATATTTAAAAAATATTATTTTTAGTCACTCAAATTAAGGTGTCCCAATGGATATTCGTAAAATCAAAAAACTTATCGAGCTAGTTGAAGAGTCTGGTATCAACGAATTAGAGATCTCTGAAGGTGAAGAATCAGTACGTATCAGCCGTGGTGCTGTTGCAGTACAAGCAGCGCCTATGATGCAAGCCCCTATGATGCAAGCAGCTCCTATGGCAGCCCCAGTTGCAGCAGCTCCAGTTGAAGCCGCTGCTCCTGTAATTACTGGTCATATCGTTCGTTCTCCAATGGTTGGCACTTACTATGCCTCTGCTTCACCTGACGCTCCAGCATTTGCTGAAGTTGGTAAACATGTAAATGCTGGCGATACCCTGTGTATTGTTGAAGCAATGAAGATGATGAACCAAATTGAAGCTGATAAGTCTGGTGTTATTAAAGAAATATTAGCGAAAAATGAAGACGCCATTGAATTTGACCAACCGCTATTCATCATTGAATAAGCCCAACCAGAAGGGTTATTCCATGTTAGATAAAGTTGTTATTGCCAACCGTGGCGAAATTGCCTTAAGAATATTACGTGCTTGTAAAGAGTTAGGTATTAAAACGGTAGCTGTTCATTCAACTGCAGATAAAAACCTTAAACACGTATTATTAGCTGATGAAACCATCTGTATTGGTAAAGCACCAGCACCTGATAGTTATCTTAATATTCCTGCAATTATTACTGCGGCTGAATTGACTAATGCTGTAGCTATACATCCTGGATACGGTTTTCTTGCTGAAAATGCTGATTTTGCCGAGCAAGTTGAAAACTCTGGTTTTGCCTTTATCGGTCCAAAAGCAGAAAGCATCCGTATCATGGGTGATAAAGTTCAAGCTATCAAAGCAATGAAAGTTGCCGGTGTGCCATGTGTACCTGGTTCTGACGGCCCATTAAATGATGATGAAGCAACAAACAAAGCCCATGCTAAACGCATTGGTTATCCTATTATCGTTAAAGCTGCTGGTGGCGGTGGTGGTCGTGGTATGCGCGTAGTGCGCAACGAAGACGAATTGATAGAGTCAATTGCTTTAACCAAAAAAGAAGCCGGCACAATCTTCAAAAATGATATGGTTTACATGGAAAAATTCCTTGAAAATCCACGTCATGTTGAAATTCAAATAATGGCTGACGGCAAAGGTTCTGCAATTCACTTAGGTGAACGTGATTGTTCAATGCAACGTCGTCATCAAAAAGTAGTAGAAGAAGCTCCTGCACCAGGCATTACACCTGAAATGCGCGCTAAAATTGGTGAACGTTGTTGTAAAGCTTGTATTGACATTAACTACCGCGGCGCTGGTACTTTTGAATTCTTGTATGAAAATGGTGAATTCTACTTCATTGAAATGAATACACGTATTCAGGTTGAGCATCCGGTAACTGAAATGATCACGGGTGTTGATTTGATAAAAGAGCAACTGCGTGTTGCTGCTGGTCAGCCGTTATCTTATACCCAAGAAGATATCAAGGTTGCAGGTCACTCTATTGAGTGTCGTATCAATGCTGAAGATCCTCGTACATTTATTCCTTCACCGGGTAAAATTACGCGTTTCCACCCGCCAGGTGGTTTAGGCGTACGTTGGGATTCTCATATTTATGCTGATTACTCTGTTCCTCCACATTATGACTCTATGATTGGCAAGCTTATTACCTGGGGTGATAACCGTGATGTAGCTATTGCGCGTATGCGTAACGCGTTATCAGAGTTAGTGATTGATGGCATCAAAACCAACATTACTTTGCATCAAGATATTTTAAATGATCAAGGTTTTGTTAATGGTGGCGCTAATATTCATTATTTAGAGCACAAGTTAGCTGAACTTGACTAGCTAATACGTGATAATGAATAAATAAAAGCTCTGCAATTGCAGAGCTTTTTTGTTATTCTAGCATCATAAGTATAAGTAAAATTCCACTTATTTTGAGTTAAAAAAGCCTATGTCAAATTCCCATGAAAAACCAATAGCCCCTGCAGATGATGATTGTTGTGGTGGTGGTGCCTGTAACCCTTGTGTCTGGGATCACTATTACGCTGAACTACAAACATGGCGTATTAAAGAAGCTAAAATCAAAGAGCAACAAGCTGAAGCTGAGGAAATCTCAAAGTAGCATCGCTGTTAAAATCTACTTAGCTAAAATGCTCAGAGTCGTCTTATTTTTCTTTGAGCATGTGATAACTCTCCAAAGAGTAACCATACAAAAGGTAACAGCAACCTAACAATTGCCTACAACATTCCTATCAAGGCTTAGATAATATCTCATCACTAACTAAGTAGTGAGGCAGATATTATGTTAAATACTCTAGAACAATACGGTGACTTTACTCCTGTTGAAGCTTTCAAGACTGATAGCAGACAACAAAAGCATATTAAAGAAACTATGTGGGACAAGCTTAACTTCAGCCAGCAATATGCCGTATGCACCCTAGGACAGTTTGGTTACCTACTCACTTATGTTCGCTCAATTGGTGATACTACATTAGCGATATTAAAACAGGATGATAAAATTGCAACGATCAATGAAGCAGGGATCATCAATGTTAACCCAGATGTTATGTGCCGCCAGTAACAACCAAGCTAATACAAAATAGTTAACTCGTATGAAGCAGTAGAAATACCAAATGGATTAACATAAAGGCGAGTAGGCACTCGCCTTTTACATAAGCACAATTACGTCCCCCTCCCCCTAGAGCAAAGAAAAGCTTCCTAATCTCTCATCGATAAATTACCAAATATTATCTATGCCCAATGGCACTAAGGTAGTAAATCAACTCGTACTTAACTCCGCTAAGGTACTTAACTAACCCCCGAATACAGCTATAACGAGGTTGCCTCAAACATTAGCTGTTTTCAGCATAGGTTTATGCTGATCTTTTTAATATTTATTAAGGAAACAAAATGTTAGAAAACACTCCAGTAAAAAGTACCACATTAAAAGGTAAAACAGCGCTTATCACTGGCTCAACAAGTGGTATTGGTTTAGCCAGTGCGCATGTGCTGGCAGAACAGGGAATTAATTTAGTTTTACACGGCTTAATGAGCGACGATGAAGGTACTAGCCTAGCGCAAAAGTTTTCTGAAAAATATCAAATAAAAACTTTATTCGATAATGCTAACTTAATGGACTCAAATGCCATTAGTACTTTTATGGATAAAGTCATTAAAACGATGGGTTCAGTCGATATATTGATCAACAATGCCGGTATTCAGCATACTGAAGCAGTGGATACATTTCCTGAGAATAAATGGAATGACATCATTGCTATTAACTTAACCGCTGCCTTTCATACTATTCAGCACTCTCTAAGTGGTATGAAAAAAAATTCATGGGGTAGGATTATTAATATTGCTTCAGTTCATGCCCTAGTGGCTTCTAAAAATAAAGCTGCATATTGTGCAGCAAAACATGGCATTGTTGGGCTAACTAAGGTCGTTGCGCTTGAATGCGCAGAACAGGGCATTACAGCCAACGCTATTTGTCCCGGCTGGGTAGATACACCACTTATCAATGATCAAATTACTGACATTGCTAATAAAGAAAGTACTAGCTTCGAGCAAGCAAAATATCAACTTATTACGGCTAAACAGCCCTTGCCTGAAATGATGGCGCCTCGTCAAATTGGTGAATTCATCCTCTTTCTTTGCAGTGATAGTGCCCGCAGCATTACCGGCTCATCATTACCTATGGATGGCGCTTGGACTGCCCAATAACTACTTTGTGTTAAAAAGACAATTGATTTAAATATTTTCCCATGCGTTTTATAATTAATTATTCATATTATATTAGTGATAAATTTCAGTAATACCAGTAGTTGACTGTGTAGAGAATAATCTAATCATAACGAGAAAAATGTACTAATCATTACCCTTTTAATATAAGTTGAAAGAAATTACTTCCCAAGGATAAAGAATGACTTTAGCTAGAGCGCTGCCCATGCGTGTATTTTTCGTGGCTGCACTATTTTTTCTGTCTGGCTGCGCCAGCATGAATCTAGACTACGAAGAGCCCACTATCGAGTTGGTTTCTTTTAAGGCTTTGCCAGCTAATGGCTTCGAACAAAATTTTGAAATAGGCTTGAAATTAACCAACCCTAATAATTTTGAATTACCGTTCAATGGTATTAGCTATCAACTGAGCGTGGCAGGAGAGGCATTAGCTCATGGTGTTGCCGCGAATATCCCGACGGCAGGAGCTTACGGTGAGTCACGTTTTGTGGTTCCTGTTTCAACTAGTTTAATGGGGGGCTTCAAGGTGTTAAGAGCGCTTATGAATAGTAAAGGACAAGATATCAGTTACCAATTGAAGGCTAAATTAGATATCGACATTCCCTTTATGCCCAAGTTAACCGTTATTCAAGATGGTATTATTCCCCTCGGTCAAAAACCTCAATAACGAGGTTTATCATCCCTAGTTTTAGAGGTTGAATTAACTACTTCTCTATAAGTGAAGGCTGATTTATATTTAAGAATAAAAACCGAGCCGACTAAACTAGGTAAAGCGAATTAAAAGAAAAGTAAAAAATTATTGGTCATTAATACCCACTTTAACAAATTGACCTATGAGCTGATAAGTTTGTTCGCATTCATCGCTAACTAAATCATCAAGCAACATATAGGCGTGAGTCATTCCATCAAAGGAGTGGTGTTCAACAATTACGCCGACCTCTTCCAACGATTTAGCATAAGCGACACCTTCATCTCTTAGCGGGTCGCATCCAGCAGTAATAACCAAAGTTGTTGGCATATTCGCAGAAAATTGACCAAGTAATGGTGATGCTTTCACTATTTTAGCTTGCGTAACCTCGTCTTGGCCAGAGCTACTTACTTGAAAGTACTGCTGAAAGTACCAATAAATCTTATCTTTTTCTAATAAAAATCCTTGGCCATTTTCATCGATAGAAGCGCTATTCATAGTGTAATCCACACTTGGATAAATCAGAATTTGCTTATCAATTTTTACCGAATCGTTAGTTTCTTCATTAGCTAAATTATTCATCACTAAACTAGTACAGATGGCACCGCCAGCACTATCACCAGCAATATAAAGTTCATCACTATATTTCATATTTGTCAGTAAGCTTTGATAGCGTTCGAGTACTTGCTGACAATCATCCAAGCCTGCTGGGTATGGGTATTCAGGTGCTAATCGATAATCAACACAAATGACAATAGCCTGAGTAGCAAGCGCGAGTTTACGACTAATGGGGTCATATAAATCGATACTGCCGCACATATGTCCGCCGCCATGAAAATGCAGTAATACTGGCAACACATCATTAGGTGCAGGATTATAAATACGAACGGGAATATTATGGCTAGAGGTCGCTAAAGAATCATCTTTTACTATCGCCATATTTGGCCCTGAACCAATGAGTGCTGATAAATTATCTAAGCCCTGTCTAACTAATTCAGCACTAAACCCCTGCCCTGTTGTTTTGGCCGCAGCAATGGCAATATTTGCTTGCTCAAGAAGTGTTACTAACTTGGGAGATATTATTCCGCGCATAATTTGTCCTTAATTGTTGATTCTTTAACTTTCCCTGTTTCAGGCAAGAAAAAACTGCCAATAAAAAAGGTACTACTTATTAATGAAATGAGAATAAATGAAGCGGTATAATCACCTTGATTCATATCCACTAATTTACCAAATAGCCATAAGATAACAGTAGAAAATAAGTAGCTGATTGAATAGAAAAAACTAAATACCACGGTAATACGTTGCCCTGTCATTTTAGGTAACTCATGAGGAATAGAAACTAGCGCAGTGATAGGAAAGAAAATAAAAAATCCTAGCACAATGGCAGATAGGGTTTGTAACCAAACACTGCTACTAAAAGATACGCCAATAATAGTCAGTACCATCATAGCACCAGACCATCGAATAACAGGCAAACGAAGTGGCATTTTTTTACTGTAAATAATGCCCGCTAATGTACCAATAATACCAAAACCTATCACCCACTTACTCTGGCTAATGCCGGCTTTAGGGTAAAAAGTAAATAGACAAATATAAAATGCCAATAAGCCCGAATAAGTTAAGCCATAAGCCCAAATGAATTTATCCTTTAGGCCATCAATATAACTATAATTTTCGACGGTTTGATGCTCTTGATCGTGTCCCTGAGTCTCAGGTTCAAACTTTACCAATAACCAAACAAAACTTAACAATAAACTAGCGATTGAAAAGCTAATCAAACTAACTTTCCAATCCCCAGTGAACTGATTAATTGCTGTCATTTTCCATAACACTACACCCGTACCAATATTAAAAGCAACCGCATTAAGACCGTTAATAACAGGGCGTTCATTAACTGGAAACCATTGCATAACAATAGGATTGAAGTAGACAATCATGAACGCTCCACCTAATCCCATCAGAAATCGACTTAGCAATAACAATTCATAATTAGGGGCAAATGGCGTTAACAAACCAATGGCTATAAACAAGCTAGCAATAAAAAATGCGTACTTGAGGCCAAACTTTAACGCGACCCAAGCAGCAGCGAACGTACCAACAATTTTTGCCAAGGTTACCGCGCCACTGATAAAGCTTGCAGAAGCTAAACTATCAATGTGCATAGCCGACATTATTTGTCCCATACTTGCTGTGCCGCCTACCCAAGCCATAGCAAATAGTACATAACTAATAAAAACAATGGCTTCAACCAAGTATTTGTTACTGATTTTCATATATGATAGTTTCTAATCAAGGTAAATATTTACCTGTAGATTAGCGTATGACTGTTAGCAAATAACTACTACCTTAGTTCACTACCCCGTTATATAAGGCATGTTATGCTGACCATAGTGTTATATAACGCTTCTTCCGTAACTTTTAATACAGCTCATACCATAAAGGATAGTTTTTGTTAGTTTGGCTTTCACTCGATACTTGGCTTATCACCGTACTGTCCATTGCTTATTTGGCAATGCTATTTATTGTTGCCCATTGGGGACAAAATCAAGCCTCTGAAAATTGGAGCTGTAAACCTTGGGTTTATAGCTTATCACTAGGGGTTAGCTGTAGTTCATGGGCATTTTACGGCACAGTTGGCCAAGCAGCTACCACTGGGGCATGGCTCGCACCAATTTATATCGGCTCTATTCTTTGTTTAGTACTGGCTTGGCCAATGCTGCATAAAATTCTCCTGATCGTTAAGCAACAAAATTTAACTTCCATTGCCGATTTCATTGCCTTTCGCTACGACCGCTCACCTAAAGTCGCTGCGCTGGTTACCCTCGTTGCACTAACGGGTATTATTCCCTATATAGCGTTGCAACTTCGCGCCATCAGTACCAGTTTTGATCTATTAACCGGTACTTATCAATCAGGTATCAGCACAGCTTTTGTGGTGACTGTCGTCCTCATCTTATTCAGTATTTTATTTGGTACTCGCCAAATAGCCGCCAATAAGCAGAATCAAGGGTTAGTGCTGGCAATCGCTTTTAGCTCGGTAATCAAATTGTTCGCCTTAACTGCGGTAGGTATTTTTGCCACCTTCTATGTTTTTGATGGTTTTACCGACTTAATCAACCAAGGTGAAAACATCAGTTCAATGACTGGCACTAATTCTATTTATCTTGCGGTAGCACAAGCTGTGTTGGGGGCTATCACCATATTTATCCTACCTCAGCAGTTCCACATGATGATGATTGAAAATCACCATCAACAAGAGTTAAAAACGGCCCGTTGGCTGTTTCCTTTATACCTGTTACTCATTAATGTTTTTATATTACCCATCGCCATTGCTGGGCAATTAACCTTTCCCGGCGGTAGTGTCGATGCCGATACTTATGTCTTAACTATCCCGCTTTTCTACCAGCAAGCTTGGCTTGGTATTACGGTTTACATAGGTGGCTTAGCAGCAGCAACTAGCATGGTAATCGTGGCGGCTATTGTATTGAGTACCATGGTATCAACCGAAGTCTTAACACCACTGGTATTAAAATTTCGTTTATTTACGAGTAAGCAAACGCAGCAAATGTCAGGGCTACTACTCAACTTACGTCGTGGCTCTATCGCCATTATTTTACTGCTCGCATTCACCTTCGAGCGTATCGTTGCTCAGCAAAATCATCTTGCCACCATTGGTTTGTTATCCTTTGTTTTACTTTCACAATTTGCTCCGGCCACCATCGGTGCTTTGTACTGGCGTAAAGCCAATGCAAAGGCAGCATTAACCGGGTTAATTGTCGGTAGTATCGTCTGGCTCTATACCCTGTTATTACCAGCATTAACGCCATCAAGCCAATGGATTGAAACAGGCTTATGGCAAATTACTTGGTTAAAGCCTACCGCCCTCTTTGGCATTGATTTCTTGGATAGTACTAGCCATGGTGTTTTTTACAGTTTGCTGCTCAACGTAATCTGTTACGTTGTTGTTTCGTTAATCAGCCAACGCAGTGTCGGTGAAAAACTACAAGCCGAATATTTTGTTAATAAAAGCCAAAACCAGTTTGAACGGCATTTATCCCTCGATGACTTATACAGTTTATTAGTACGCTTTATTGATAAACCTGCTGCTGAAGCATTAATTACCTTTGCTAAAAGTAGTGGCAAAAACGAAAATAACATTGAATACACTCGTCTACAGCTTTCGGGCGTACTAGGCTCAGCTTCAACACGCATGGTAATGAAAGCTGCCTCAACGTCTCAGGATATGCCCCTAGAGGATGTCGTAAGCATTGTCGATGAAGCCAACCAAATGTTTCGCTTTAACCGCGAGTTATTACAATCGGGGGTAGAGAATATTGAACAAGGTATTAGTGTTATTGACGCCGATATGCGCTTAGTTGCTTGGAATCAACGCTATATTCAATTGCTTGATTATCCTGAAGGCTTTGTCTGCGCAGGAAAACCTGTTGAAGAGTTATTACGCTATAACATAGCCAAGGGCATAATTACGGGTACAGGTACTGGTGAAAATGCTAGTAGGCACGACGAAGGTGAAGATTTAATTGCCCGGCGTATTGAGCATATGCGCATGGGTCATAACCATTACTTTCAGCGTTCTATGCCCAATGGCGTAGTTTTAGAAATTAGGGGCCAATCAATGCCTGGTGGCGGCTTTGTTAGTACCTTTTCTGACATTACCGCCCATATTGAAGCAGAGAAAGCTTTACAAAAAGCCAATGAAAGTTTAGAAAAACGTGTCGAAGTAAGAACCCAAGAGCTGAGACGAGCTAAAGCAGAAGCGGAAGCGGCCAACAGCAGTAAAACACGTTTTTTAGCTGCCGCTAGCCATGATTTAATGCAACCCTTTAATGCCTTGTCACTGTTTACCTCTATGTTGAAAAAGAAAGTCGAAAACGATGAGTTAGCACAATTGGCTAATAATATTGACGATTCATTGAATGTTGTTGAAGCGCTGCTTTCCGATTTAGTCGAAATCTCACGTCTTGATAATAACTTAGACGTTATTGAGAAGAGTCACTTTGCGTTAGATGAGTTATTAATACCATTAAAAAATGAGTTTACCGTTTTAGCCCTGCAGGATGACATTAGTTTTAGCTATCAACCTAGTTCAACCTGGGTAAATTCTGATAAACGTATGCTACGTAGAATACTACAAAACTTTTTATCAAACGCAGTACATTATTGCCGTGATAAAACCGGTGACAAAGCAGGTATTACCAATAAAATAGTCTTAGGTGTTCGCCACAAAAAAGACGTGGTCCGCATCGAGGTCTGGGATAACGGCCCTGGTATAGCGGCCGATAAACAACTGACTATTTTTCAAGAGTTTGAGCGATTAGACCAGAACCGTGAGATACCAGGTCTAGGCTTAGGCTTAGCCATTGCTGAACGTATGGCTTCGTTACTCGATTTGAAAATATCACTTAAATCGACCGTAGGAAAAGGCACTTGCTTTATGGTTGAATTACCGAGAATTAAACATGACGCCGTCAATCTGCCGAGTAACTTATCTAACAAAACACCGAGTAAAACATCATCCACAGTATCAAGTAAATTAACTAGCAAAGCCTCGGACAAAGTAACGACAAAAACAGCAAGTCATGACATTAAGCATAGCGGTACTGTCAATGAAGATTTTGCCGATATATCAGTATTAGTTATTGATAATGATGCATTGATGTTAACGGCTATATCTTCACAATTAATTGAATGGGGCTGTTTGGTTTATACCGCGAAAGATAAATCGTCACTAACTAAGGTTGTGAATAAAATGCAACAACCCGCTCGCTTTATCATTGCTGATTATCATCTCGATAATGATACCAATGGCGTTGATTTGGTCACTGATTTATTATTCAAAGAGCATTGGCAAAGCCCTTGTGTTATCTGCTCTGCAGATCCTTCTGAACAAGTTAGGCAACACACCAGCGATGCGAATTTTCTTTTTTTAAGAAAACCCGTGAAAGCATTGGCATTGAAACGCTTAATTAGGCAGATGATTATCCGCTAACTAAGCCTAGTTAGGTGTTTTTTCATAGTCCGTTAGATAGGGCTATTAACATTCTCTGTTGGCGCCAACATCAGCTGTTGATAAGCAAGCCCTGCTAACGTTCGATTATTCACTTCCAACTTTTCCAAAATAGCAGAAACATGTTTTTTCACTGTGGTTTCTTTAATGTTGAGATCATAAGCAATCTGCTTATTAAGTTGACCATCAGCAATTTGAGTTAGCACTACGTACTGTTGCGGCGTTAATTGTCCTAGCTGTTTAGCTAGTTTTTGATGAGCAAGTGCGGTTTGTTGGCCTTCATTTTTTTCTATTAATTCAGGTAACCAAATATCACCCGTCAATACTGTATCAATAGCACTGGCAATGGTGGTTAAGTTGGCTGATTTAGGAATAAATGCCGCAGCACCAAAGTTAATCGCTTTTTGCATAGTCTCATCATTATCATCAGAAGACACCATAATCACCACTAAATCGGGGTAGTGGTTTTGCAGCTGAGTAAGTCCGGTAAAACCATCATTACCTGGCATATGCAAATCGAGAAAAACTATTTCTAAACTTGGCGTTGCTTCAATAGCAATTAATAACTCACTAAAGTTGTCGGCTTCTAACGTGCCGGCATCATCAATACATTCGATGATAGCTTGTTTAAGTGCCGTACGAAATAATGGATGATCATCGGCAATAATAACTTTTGCTTGTGACATTTAACGCTCCTACATGATTCTTAATCCAGTATGAAAAAAAGAGCTGACAAGTGCCAGCTCTTTTTACTCTGAATTCACTACTTTGTATTTTACTATTTACATTGTCCTAAATTCAGCGAGTCAATGCTTAGAACTGGTAACCAAT
>MAAB01029714.1_pt1 | contig 21783 bp, 14 predicted proteins | sample 1115991 | NCBI WGS metagenome assembly MAAB01 (sample SAMN04961124, study PRJNA320927) | seawater metagenome | isolation source: sample BD02T18 sea water enriched with oil for 18 days | place: USA:Gulf of Mexico | collected 2013-07-27
GTGCTAAAGCAACGCAAGAAATGCAATCGCAAGTAGCGGTATTCTTTGCGACGATGGGGCAATTGATTAAAGTAACAGATACTGATGTTGTAAAATAACCTTAGGTTACATTTAGATTCTAAAACCCTCAGTTGAGGGTTTTTTTTTGTCTTTTTGTTTTATTAACTTTATTTATTTATAACACCCCCCATATATTCAATAGATAATTTATAAGTTAACTTCAACTCAAAAAATTACATCACTGTAATGAAGTTGCTAACAGGAGAATATTTTGGAATTTCTATATGAATACGGGCTATTTCTAGCCAAGGTTGTGACCTTTGTTATTGCCGTTGTAGCAATCGTTGCGGTGATTGCATCGTCAGCGATGAAGCAAGGCGGAAAAAAAGGTGAATTGGAGCTAACCGACTTATCCGAAGAATTTAGTGATGTAGAAGAAGATATTATTCATTATTTATTATCAAAAGATGAGTTAAAAGAAAAAGAAAAGAAAGATAAGAAAGCAGCAAAGGAAAAAGCTAAGCTTGATAAAAAGTTAGCTAAAACGAACGGCGACAAAGAAGACGAGGTTGTGAAAGCAGATCCTAAGATTTTTGTTCTCGACTTCAACGGTAGCATAGATGCCCGTGAAGTAAGCGGTTTACGTGAAGAAATTTCAGCAATATTAACGGTAGCAACCCCAGAAGATGAAGTTTTTGTTCGTTTAGAAAGTGGCGGCGGTATGGTTCATGGTTACGGTTTAGCTTCTTCGCAGCTTGACAGACTTCGTCAGCACAATATTCCATTAACCGCATCTGTTGATAAAGTAGCAGCCAGTGGTGGTTATATGATGGCTTGTGTGGCGAATAAAATTATTTCAGCACCTTTTGCTATTCTTGGTTCTATTGGCGTTATCGCGCAAGTACCTAACTTTCATAAGTTACTTAAAAAGAATGACATCGATTACGAGCAATTTACCGCCGGAGAATTTAAACGCACCGTTACTATGTTTGGTGAAAACACAGAAAAAGGACGTGAAAAATTTACCGAAGAGTTAGAAGAAACTCATATATTATTCAAAGACTTTGTCAGAGAGCACCGTCCGAGCTTAGATATTGATAAAGTAGCTACAGGCGAGCATTGGTTCGGTAGTACAGCTAAAGCGTTAGGTTTGGTAGACGAAATTCAAACCAGTGACGATTATCTACAGTCGCGCAGTAAGTCGCATAAAATAATTGCGCTTAAATATGCGACGAAGAAAAGCTTAGCAGAAAAGTTTTCTCATGCAGCTTCATTATCATTTGATAATATCTTTGGTAAACTTTGGCAAAACAATCGTATTTTCCCTGGCTAAGTCTAAAGATTTATACCTCTAATATAATCTATGTAACTGCCTATCATTCATACCCATAAAGGGTGTTAATGATAGGCAGACTTCTTATTAAGAAATAACTAAAAAAGCTGATACTGCTTTGAATGGGAGCTTGAAGGTTATCTGTGTTATTTACTGCAGTGGATGATATTTGTTAATCAAAGGCAATTACTGTAATGGTATGCTGTAAATGTCGGCACCACTAATACCCTGCATAGTTACGGCTATTTGATCATTCTCTATCGGCGAGAAAGCTCGATTATTCCGTATGCTAAAAACAGGGAATGTCATTAGGTCATGTTCTACACCTGTTTTATCAATACGTACCAATTTATCGAGTTCATTATCACGCTTTAAATAATGTAAAGCATCGTTTAAGTAAAAGAAACTGCCCCAATCTTTTTTATTTAAATCTTGTGTCACGCGATGACTTTTCATCTTATCTTTTGATAAATAGAATATCCCATCAACATTTTCTTTACTGAAATAAATACCACCATCTGGCGACTCCACTGCAAATTGTCCGTGTTCAGCAGTAATTAACTCTATAGAACGAGTGATAAAACTATAACGATAAAGCCCCCAGTCGCCATCTACGTTAGATGAAAAATACAATGACTTACCGTCAATTGAATACGAAGGGTTTCTAACGTCCCCTTGTATTTCAAATAACTGTTCTTGTTTTCCTTCAGGAAGTGTTCCTTGAAACATGACAAACTTTTCTGCTTTAGGTTTTTTAATTGCTACCACAAAGCTGTTTTCAATAGGTGAAGCGACAGGGATGGTAACTTGTCCCTGATTGTCGGTTAATTGTTTACTGGTATTGCCATCTTTTAGCCATAACTCCCAATCACCGCTTCTATTTGAAAGAAAGAGCATTGCATTACTCTTAGCGACATATTGGCCGTATAAATCACGAGAAGATGAAGCCAACTGCTTTATTAATTTACCGTTTTCTAACGAGTGAATTGCAATATGCTCTTGAACGACATGTTTCGAAAAGAAGAGCAACTTCAATTGTACATTAAGTGCGATAGCGCCAAGGCCGCTGCTCCGGTAAAACTCTTCAATCTTTTTGTTTTTTATATCGAACCTTGAAATAACAAAAGTGCCTTCTTTCATTGAATTATAATAAAAAGCATTATTGGAATGATCCCAAGTTAAGCCAATGACGGTATTTTCACTTTCAACAAGTACTTGCTCTTGGTGAGTTTCATCTATTGAGTAGATTGAGGCATTTAATCCAATAGTACGTACAACGAGTAATTTTTTACTATCAGCAGCCCACTTCATTATCAGGTCTTTCTCACCAGCGTTTGGAAAACTGTGCGGCTTAAAGGTTCTTTCTGCAATGTTATAAACAAAAACAGCAACACGGTCTGGCATTTTCTTAGCGTAAGCTATCTTTGTACCATCAGGTGACCAATCAAGCCCTTGCAAGAAGCCCGAAGTGCTACAGTCCTCAGCTATCAGTTGATCACTATTACCGATCAATTCTCGAATATGTAAAGAGCAGTCACCTTGTTCATCAATTCTAAAATAAGCTAATGATTGACTATCAGCTGACCAAGAAGGCGAGACATCATGGTCATCTGTCACCGATACCTGCCGAAGTGTCGGTTTTGAAGCATTAATATCTTTAATAAATATTTGTGACTTCTTTTGGCTTCTTCGCCATCGAAATGCCATATGTTGACCGTCTGGAGAAATTGCAGCTTGCTCTTCCACGCCTTCAAAATTGGTTATTTTCAATGGTTCAATCGTATTATTTGTTGCATGAAGAGTAATCACGGGAGAGTCTTCATTATTAAGAAAAAGAAATAATATTAGTCCAATAACCAATAAGCCTGCCAAGCTTGCGTATAAAATGTATTTACTTTTAAATGAAGAGTTAACTTTTTCAATTACTGGTGGCAATTCATTTATAACAACGGGAGTTGCAATGAGTTGGTAACCGACTTTAGTTATAGTTTTGAGAATATCATCGGGATCGATACCGAGTTCGGTAAATGACTTTCTAAGGTGCCAAATAGCATTGCCAGCCCCTCGTTTACCTACTTCAATGTTTCCTAACCAAATAGCGTCAATGGCTTGTTCTTTGGTAACAATCGTTTCTGAATGGAGTATTAAAAGCTTTAAAAATTCAAAAACTTTTGCGGGTAAGGTCACTGACTTTTCACCGAAAGTAATGCTCATATCATGACAGTTTACTGTGCACTGATTAATTATGTATTTATGATGAGGTAAAGTGACCATTCTTACAGATTTTCTTCCTATAACGTATAGCTATTGAACTATTAGATATTTCATGACGATAATTTGGCTACTAATGCGAGAGATATATTATATAGCTGAAAGCTATTTGCCAACACGATAATTAAAAAATGTGTAGCTTATTTGTAAAATAGCTACGACTTAAATCGGCTAATAACAAGTATGAAAACTTATCATTTCATCATTGTATTCCTTATCTAATTTACCATCTTCGGCCCAAAGGGTACTTGATTCATCAAGGATTTATCATAAAGCCTTTTCAAATATTTGTTTTTAACTATTTGATATAAAAAGAATTGAAAAGAAATTGAAACAAAAAAGAATTCAAATTGAAAGCTGATGCATTGTCTATCTATTCGTTACTCTTTATTAATAGCGTAAGGCCAGTTTAAGCAAAACAAATATCTACACATAATAACAAATGCTGACAACTGGAATTCTTAAACTCTAATTAAAAGAAGAGGCATAAATGATTTTTAAATCATCAACAGTCGCTTTGATCGTTTCATCGGTATTTGCAGTTTCAGCCAATGCCAATGATGTGCAGGTAGCTAATCAACAGTTATCTGTCGGGAATACAACGACAAGCACCCAAGAAAAAAGTTCTGATAACAAAAGTCCATTTGTTATTTCAGCAGAAAACACTGGCGTGTATTTAATACGTCTAACAGAAACAAGTGCACTAGACGCTTCTTATGCCAAAGTAGGTGATAACAGAAGCGCTATAGTGGCTAAAATTGACGTTCAACAAGAAGCGATGATTAATGCAATCCGCAGTTTAGATGGCTCAGCGGTTTTAACCCGCAAGGCTCGCCTAACTGAAAATGCACTCTATATGCAAATCAGTCATGATACAGCAGAGCAGTTAGCTAACAATGAACACGTGCTCAGTGTTGAGCTTTTGTCAGAACAACCTAATTACACTGCTGATGATGAGTTCAAAGCCTTCCCCTTTCTTAAAATAAAAGATGTTGGTGATGCGATTACCGTAGCCATCGTTGGTAATGGTATTGACTATACTCATCAAACATTAGGCGGTAATGGTGATTATGCCAGTGCTTGGGCTAACAGAAGTAACGCTTGGGATGGGTTTCCTACCGATACGATTATTGGTGGTTTAGATTTTTCAGCTTCAGGTGAAGGTTTTCACTCCATTGATTATAATCCGATTGAAGATGCCAACGATACTAACGTAACTGCAGGGGCAATTCCTTCAGGCACGGCTGTTGCTGCACAAATTTTAGCACAAGCACCCGATGCAAAAATTTTATCGTATAAGACTTATGATTGGGCAAGTGCCTATTTCTTCCCTGTTTTAGATGTCATTATTGATCCAAACCAAGATGGTGACATCAGCGATCGTCCTGATGTTATCGTATTAAACTCCTATGGCAATGGTGCGTTTTATGTTGAAGACGATACCAATGGATCTTCACCTACTCGTGAAATTAACTTAGTTCGTCGGTTAAGTGCGGCGGGGTCTTTGGTGGTGGTTGGTGCAGGTCAAACTTATTTCAACTCATACTTTAATTTAGCATGGCGTGGCGCAGTACCTGAAGCACTAACTGTAGGTTCAGTTGCTATCAATGGAGACGATATTACGCTATCTGAGTTTACTCCAGCAGGTCCCGTACGAGGAACTCATCTATTAAAACCAGAAGTGGTAGCGCCGGCAGAAAATATTGTTGGTCCTATTGCCGGTACCGGTGATGCACAAGGCGAGTTTATGGCTAACTCTACTTATGCCGCTGCCTATGCTGCAGGTACGGTCGCCAAAATTCTAGCTAACTATCCACAACTAAGTCCACTTGAAGCGAAAGCGCTACTAGCAAATACGGCTATAGCTGACAATATTAACGGCCAATCCATTTATCAGGAAGATTTTGAGCGTGATATTACTGTAGTCGCTGAAGTTCCCTTTATGGGCACAGGGCTAGTTAATGGCGAAGTGGCTGTTACAGCCAATGCGGTTGTCTGGGAAACCAGTAGCTATCAACCAGGTCTTGCTTTTGGTTTTGTTGAAGCCTCGAGTACAGCAACGGTTAGTCGTGATATCACCATCAGAAACTTAACCGATGAAGTGCAAAGCTATACACTTTCTAGCATGGCAAATGGTGACAAGGTAAATAATGCCGCGATAAGCTTTATTTATCCTGAAACCATTAATGTACCGGCTAATCATTCAGTCGTTTTCAATATCACCATGAAGGTGGATGCGTCTAAATTAACAGACACAGCAATGACAACAACTGACGATTACACCATAGCTAATTTCACTAAAGAGAATGTCAACGGTTATTTAGTATTTACCAATAGTGATGAAGCTTCAGCACAATTAAAAATGCCATGGCAAGTATTTCCAAAAAATGGCAAACCTTTAAGTAAAAGTAATCTGGGTAATAGTTGGCAAATGCCTTACGAAGCTTATGATTGGCAAGACAAGTTATGGGCTGCGATGGCTAATGCCTATACAGATACTGTAGATGTAACTAATAACAGTAATGCCAGCAAAACAGTTTACACCATACCTCGCATGCATTCGGTCGCAACAGTAAGAGAAGATAAAGCGACTGGTCAAGGCAACATGATCAAAAATATTGGTGCCAGTATCGTTGCAGATCAATCCTGTGTTGCCGGTAGTAAGTTATCGGTTGCCGTGCAAATGTTTGATAATTTTGATATACCGATGGCGGAGCACTTTGATAAAGCCGGTCATTTATTAACTTATTTTAGCGTTTTTACCCAAGAATATGTTGATAGCATGAACGGCGATGTCGCCGCTATTGATGCAGATGAGAATAGAACTGATAATGATGTTTTAGCTTATATCGAAGTATTAATTGATAACGATGGTAAACCGCAAGTTGAATATATTGATTATGACGAAGCATACGAGTGGTGGAATCCACGTAAACGCTTTAAACAATCAAGCTTAGGTGCTGATGTTAGCATTGGCGATGATACTATGGTTGCCAATATATGTCTTGATGACTTATATCACGGTGATATTCAATCAGCTGATGCCTGGGATGGTGATTTAGGTTGGCAATTTGCTACCGATCGTGATGCCCAAGCCGATATCGGTGAAACGATGATACGCTACAACCCAGTTATCATGGGACGTTCGTTCAGTGAAATTATTGACCATACCGGTGAATATAATTACCCACCATGGACCTATACCAACTGTGATGCAAATGGTACTGACTGGATGGGTAACCCTTTCCCAGAAGATTACTGTATCGAAGAGAAAAGTACATTTCTCGGTACTCATACCGGCATTGCAAAATTATCGGCTGATGAAGCTGTCGAGCGAACTTGGTCAAATAAAGTAGAGTTAGCACCAGGTGAAAGCGCAACTGTTTCAGTGACAGTAGTCGACGATTGTAATCCAAACCTCGTGTGGTTTGGTAGTAGGCCACCACTACATGAATCCTGCCCACCAGGCGTGATGATTTTTGAATTAGGTAATAACAATACGGGCTATGCTGATACGACTTATGGTGCTGACATCGGCATAAAGCCAGGTCAGGGCTTTAGTATTTATGAAAATGCAGCTAACGGCACGGTAATAGGTCAATTAGCAACAAGTGCTTTTAAGTTTTTTAATTCAGATGAATACCTAAACGATATTTACTTAGTGAATGCTTTACCCGGCACACCGTTTCATGTTGCCAAAGACGGTACTATCACAGTCGCTAACAGCGATGCTTTGGATTATGAACAAAGCAAATCTTACACGCTAAAAGTGCAAGCCGATTATGTAAACCGTGATACGCAAATTATTGATGTAGTGATTAAAATTAACAATCGTAATGATGTAGCCCCTACAGCCGTTAATGCATTAACTACTATCACTGGCAAAGTAGGTGAAAACATTAAATCCTCAATCGCCAATGATTTCACTGATGCAGAAGGTGATGGTATCACTTTTAGTTCTGATGATTTACCAACCGGTTTAACCATCAGCAAAGCCGGTACTATTGCAGGTACATTAAACCAATCCGGTGAATACCAAGCAACAATCTCTGCTTCTGATGGTAAAAATACCACCTCAGCAAACATTAGCTTTTCAGTTGCTAAATCTTCAACGGTTACCACGCCAGATGTAGAAGAAACATCAAGTAATGGTGGTAGCACGGGCACGCTATTTTTCATATTAGCAGGATTAACTTTATTCAATCGCCGAGTTGGTAAGTAATTAAATTGAGGGGTTTAGGCCCTTCAAAGAGGAATCAATTGTGAATTTTAAATTAAGTAAAATAGCCTTAGCGCTACCGATCAGTTTCATGGCTCTTGGTGCAGTAGCAACAACATCCATTGATGATATTCCAACAATCAAGCTCAGCCAAGCTGAACAAAATGCAAAATTAAAAGCGAATAATCAACAACTTAATAATCGATATTTTGTTTTGTTAGAAGATGAACCAGTTGCGTTATATCAAGGGAAAAATAAAAATTTCAAAGCAACCAACCTTGCTGCGTCACGTGGGTTAAACGCTACCAGCAATGGTAAATTAAACTTACAAAGTTCTGCGTCTATCAGTTATAGCAACTTCTTAGCTCAGCAACAAAACAAAGTTATCTCGACCATTAATTCAACCTTAAAGCGACATGTGCAAGTGCATGAAAAGTTCAAAATAGCGCTTAATGGCTTAGTGATGAATTTAGAGCCAAATGAAGTATTATCACTTCGTAAGCTCCCGGGTGTACTAGCGGTTGAAAAAGAAAAAATGCGTCAACTATTAACCGATGTAGGACCACAACATGTCGGTGCTTCTGTAGTATGGGAAAATACCGACATTCAAGGATCACAAGGTGAAGGCTTAATTGTCGGTGTCTTAGATACCGGTATCGCTTCGTATACCTCACAAGTCTATAGTTATCAAGGGGCTGCTGGTTTTGAGGGCAAAGCATTTCACCCGGCTTTCGCTGATGTAGGAGCTGATGGTTACGACCATACTAACCCTAATGGTGCAGGGGTTTACTTTGGTGATTGTATTGACTCACCATACTGGTGTAACGATAAAGTTATTGGCGTAGTTTCTTATGAGGGCATGAAAACTGCGGGTCTGTGGGATATGCGTGCTGAGACAGGCCAAGATGACCATGGCCATGGTTCTCATGTTGCATCAACCATTGCTGGTAACCGAGTCAATAATGTCAGTTACCCAACTGTTTACCCGAATATGGAAGCAAATTGGAAACATAAATATTACAATTCTGATATCAAAGTACCGGTAAGTGGTGTGGCTCCACATGCCAATATTGTTGCCTATAAAGTCTGTTCGGTACAAGGGTGTTCAACAAGTGCAGCCGTTGCTGCAATTGAACATGCCATAACCAATAATATCGATGTTATCAACTACTCTGTCGGTGGCGCTGCTGATTCACCTTGGTATAGTTCAGATTCTTTAGCTTTCTTATCGGCACGTGAAGCGGGTATTTATGTTGCTGTTGCAGTAGGTAACTCGGGTGTAAATGGAGAAAAAACCATTGGTTCACCGGGTAACTCACCTTGGGTAACGTCAGTGGCGGCATTAAGTCACTCACGAAATTTTACTGAAGAAAAAACTGCCAGCTTTATTGGCGGAGAAACGACCCTTGAAAATTTAATTGGCCAAGGGGCGACTTCTGGCATATTAACACCTACCGATGTTGTTTATGCAGGTGACATTGAAGATGCAACAGAAGCTGAAAATGCAGGTGCTGTAGGTGTTTGTGGGGATTATTCTTTACCTAGTTATTGGGATGTTGATTCGATAGAAGGAAAAGTCGTTATTTGTCATCGCGGTGGCAGTGATGCGGATGGCCAACCATTAACACGTTTATCAAAAGGTGATGTTGCTTTAAAAGCAAAAGCTGCCGGCATGATCTTTATCAATGCAACGGATGAACTTGATAATATTGCGAATGATTTACATGTTTTACCTACAGTGCATTTAAATAAAGCTGATGGCGATAAGTTATTAGCGTGGTTATCACAAGGTGACGGCCACCAGGTCAGCTTTACTGGCTCAGAACTAACACTTAATGGGGAAAAAGCAGATATTACTGCTGATTTCACTTCTCGTGGTCCTGATTATTTCAGTAATGATTACCTAGTACCAGATGTTGGTGCGCCAGGCGTTGAAATATTAGCTGCCGGCCTTGGCGACAATATGCAAAGTTCGCAACTAGAAGCTCATGAAAGAATCAATGGCGATTTTCGTTTCATGAGTGGTACTTCAATGGCTTCACCACACATTGCGGGTATGTATGTCCTTATGAAAGCAGCTAACCCAATCTGGACTGCTGCTGAAGCACAATCAGCATTAATGATGACGGCTTTTACTGATGTTAAAGAAGATGACAACTTTGATGGGGTTATGGCACGTGCTGACATGCATCGAACTGGCTCAGGTAGCGCTCGGGTGAATTTGGCAATTAATGCCGGTTTAGTAATGAACGAAACTCGTGCCGGTTATGAAGCTGCCAATCCATATGCAGAACAATTTGGTCACAGTGATAGTATTGAAGGCTGGCATGGAAAACCACATCAAATGAACCTGCCTAGTTTGTCTAAGGGGGAGTGTTTACTTAGTTGTGACTGGACTCGTACATTTAAAGGCACTAAGGCTGGTTCTTGGACGGTTAGCTTTGAGTATTATAATGAAGGCTTTACTTTATCTGCCGATAAATCTGAGTTTACCGTTAGTGAAGGTGAAGACGTTACTATTAACTTTACTGCCACAGCTTTACAAGGCTTAGGCGTGAAATGGACTAATGGTCGAGTTATTCTAACGCCAACTGACAGCTCTGCCCCAGTTCAAAGCATGCCTGTAGCGGTTAACTTTATCGCCGGTGAAGCGCCTGAATTAGCTGAAATTAATGTAAAACGTACTAATGACTCAGCGCCAGTAAATAATATTATTACCATTGGCTCTGACGATTTAACTGTGACTAAGTCTGGACTTGCTAAAGCAGATATTTATCAATTTGACTTAATGCGAGATGCAACAAGCGAACAGATTTTCCTTTACTCTGATGAAAAAGGTGAAAATCAAACCATTCGTGCGATTCCTCTAAATATTCAAGCTGACTCAAAACGCTTAGTCATTGAAGTGCTGGAAACATCATCACCAGATATTGATATTTATGTTGGTATTGATTCTGATCTTGATGGCTTTCCTTCTACAGCTGAAATGACTTTAATGCCATATATGAGTGCTAATGAAACATCTGATGAGTTGATCGATGTGATCAGTCCTCGAGCAGATACTTATTGGGTATTAATTCACAACTTTGCCAATGGTCCTGCTCCATTAGCAGAAAACCAAATGGTCTGTGAAGAAGGTCAAGAAGCTGATGAAAGCATGACTTGTGCTGATGCTCCAATAATGGACAGTGTCAAACTAGCCATTACTAGTGTGACCTATGATGAAGATAACATGATTGTTGACATGCCAACATCGGTTGAGCCACTTGAAGAATTGATTTCTCGTATCGCGTGGGATCAACCTATGTCTGAAGGGGATATTTATCATGGCGTATTTTGGTTAGGTACTTCTGCTGAACTTAATAAAAATATTGGTGCAGTGCGAGTGAACATGATACGTGGTAATGATGATGTACTTATATCTGAGCCAACTCTTGTTAACGACAAAATGAGCTTAGCTATAGATCTTTCGGGTAACAACACAAGCGAAGCGAGAGAATACAGTTTTAGCATGGAGCTTGCTGAAGCTGTAACGATTGACATGTTTGTTAAAGAAGTATCAATATCAGGCGTTAGTATGCAAATGAACACTTCTGAAGATAGTGTTGTTGATTATACTGTTAATGATAACCTTGTGACTTGGGTGCAAACTCAACTACCTGGAGCGTCGAAAATATCATTTAGTATCATGTTAGATACAAGTGAGATTAACGGCACTGTTGATGCGACACCTATGATTGAGTCAATGGTCAATACCAGTGATGAAGCTGAATACTCATCACCTAGTACCCCCGTATTTATTGAGGGGCGACCAGTGTTTAGCGCGTCGGCGAGTTTATCGACAGTTAAAGAAGGAGAACCAGTCACCTTGAGTGCAACGGTTATTGACTCCGTAATTGAGAACCCTGAATTGTCATATCAATGGACTCAAACTTCAGGGCCGTCGGCTTCGATTACAGGAACAGGTCAGTCAGTTACTTTTACTGCACCTGAAGTATCATCTGATCAAACACTGACTTTTTCATTAGTTGGCTCTAATGGCTCAAAAACAAGTGCAGCTGAGAGTGTTAGTGTTAACGTTGAGAGTAAAAGCAGTGGTGGTAGCACCAATATAGCTTTCTTAATATTGACGTCATTAGGTTTATTATTACACCGTCGTAAAAATAAATAATGATAACAATATAAAAAGTTAAATTAGCACAATAAAAAAGGATGCCTGTGGCATCCTTTTTTTATGTAAACAAGTGCAGTTCTCTGTAAGTCTATGCAAAAGTCGTATTTAACCTTAGTTCTAGAGAAACTAATGTTAAACCTTCGCATAAAAATAATGAGGGGTCTACTCAGCGTTTACATTAGTTTTTGTCAAAGTTTGCTTGTTATTTAAGCTTAAATAATTAACTTCAGTCTTTTGACCGTTAAGCATTACCTTAACTGATACAGGTTCACTTATGTGAAGCTTCATTGATTGAGTTAAACTTTCTTTGGCGGCTTCAGTTATTGCTAACTTAGCAACTGGCTCTACTTTAACTAATTCGATAGCTTGAGCCTGTGTTACCATCATTGTTGCTACAAATGTGCATGCTGCGATTTTATTAAAAATTTTCATAGGGTCACCCTTAAATTAAACGTTATTTCCATATAGATGTTCTGGGACCTTTTCTTACTTAATTCTTAAATGTGGGTTGGGAATCACATTCAATTGTTAGCCCAAATATTTGGGGATAAAGATGAAGTCCTTCATCTATGAAGTAAATTCTACGTTAACACTGGCAATTTTAAAAACGACAATTTATAATGTTTGACATTAGAAAAACTAATGACAAATAATTATCTCGTTTCGTTGGTTTTATATGCATGAATTATGCGTCACAAATAAGAAAAAAATAAAGGTAAAGGTGAATCTTGGCTAATAGACTCCCACCATTAAACGCGCTTAAGGCATTTGAAGCATCAGCTAGACAACTGAGCTTTACCCGTGCCGCTGAAGAATTATTCGTCACTCAAGCCGCAATTAGTCATCAAATAAAATCTTTGGAAGAGTATTTAGGCATAAAGTTATTCATGCGTAAGAACCGAGCCTTGTTGTTAACAGAAGAAGGGCAAGCGTATTATTTAGATATTAAAGATGTTTTTATCGCCATTAACGATGCAACCGAGCGCTTATTAGCACGTGGCGCAAAAGGTGCCATAACGGTAAGCTTGCAACCAAGCTTTGCTATTCAATGGCTGGTGCCTAGGCTGAACGCCTTTAATGCCTTGCATCCTGATATTGACGTTCGTATTAAAGCGGTTGACCAACCTGAAAGTTCATTAACTGAAGATGTTGATGTTGCAATATATTATGGGCGAGGGCATTGGGCAGACATTCATGCACAGCAATTGCAAAAAGAATACCTTGTTCCTGTATGTTCTCCTTTATTGTTACAAGGAAAAAAACCACTAGCTACAATTAATGATTTAATTAATCATACGTTATTGCATGATACCTCTCGTCGAGATTGGAAACGTTGGTTTAAACAAACGGGTATTAAAGCAACAAATGTTAATCATGGACCTATTTTTAGCCACTCATCTATGGTGGTACAAGCGGCATTACACGGGCAGGGTGTAGCACTCGCCCATAGTTTTCTGGCTAAACCCGACATAGACGCGGGAAGACTTGTCTGTCCTTTTACTGAAGTATTAGAAAGTAAAAATGCTTACTATGTTGTTTGTCGTGAACGTCAAGTCGACATAGGAAAAATTTCAGCGTTTAGAGACTGGGTAATAGATACGGTTGCCGACGAGCAAGAAGAGCTTGAGGATAATTTTTGATAGCTTTAATAGAAGGAGTTCTATGATTTCAACAATAGAAAATTATGTGGCTAATGCTAAAGCTTTAGTTATTTTTGCACATGGTGCCGGCGCCGATAAAAGCCATGGATTTATGGAAGCTGTCAGTCACGGATTAAATCAGCAACAAATTAATGTATTACGTTTTAACTTTTCATATATGGATGAACGTATCGAGAAAGGAAACCGTAGACCGCCAGATCGCATGCCAAAGCTATTAAATTGTTTTGAAAATGTATTAGCTGAAGTCGATAAGTCATTGCCTATTTTTCTAGCCGGAAAATCTATGGGTGGACGTGTTGCAGCAACATTAGCTGGAGATGAAAACATTAATGTTGAAGGAGTTATGTGCTTAGGATACCCCTTTCATCCACAGAAAAAGCCAGAGAAGTTGAGGTTAGAGCCGTTACAAGAAACGAAAAAACCGATATTAATTTTACAAGGTACACGCGATGCTTTAGGCAATGAAGAAGAGATTGCTAGCTACGAGATTTCAGAACAATGTAAATGTATCTTTTTCAGTGACGGTGATCATAATTTAAAGCCGCGCGTAAAATCTGGATTTACGCATAGCGAACATATTAATAAGGCAATTAATGATATGGTCAATTTTATGGATAAAATCAACCGATAACAATGTGATGAATAACAAAACAAATAATTACGAGCAACTCAATGCTGTTTACCTACGTGCTATATTGATATTTATTGGTATCAGTGGCTGTTTTTCTGTATTATTCGGCGCTTGGTTTGCTCATGCTGGGGTAAACCTGTCAAATGAAGTACAATCACGTATTACTCATGCGTTGCAGTATCAGTTTTTTCATACCTTAGCTTTATTAGCTATTGCGGTATGGTGGAAGGGGCTGCCGAATGAAAATAAGCCTATAAAAGCCCTCTGTTTTTCAGCATTATTTTTTAGTTTAGGGATCATGTGCTTTAGTGGTAGTTTGTATATAAAAACATTTTTTGATTTTGCAGCTATTGGGAGACTCGCTCCCATTGGTGGCATGTCATTTGCGCTTGGTTGGTTATGTATCGGTTGGGCAGGAATAAATATATCAGTGCCTAATTCAAGCACAGATAAAGATCGTTTGTAGGTAAAATCATTATGACCTCTATTATATTATATTGTCGCCCAGGCTTTGAAAAAGAGTGTGGTGCAGAAATTCAAGAAAAAGCTTCATGGAATGAAATCTATGGTTATTTGCAGCTAACAAAGAATGAAGGTTTAGTTTATTTTCATTTGAACGATCCGAAAGACGGTGAAGTTTTAATGAAAATAATTCCCTTACGTCGTTTGATCTTTGCTCGTGATTGGTTTGTTACGCTAACGGAAAAAATTGACCTACCCGATTATAATCGTGTTGAAGCGATCACTGAAGCATTAGGTAATGAATGGCAGTATGCTGACTTACGCATGGAAATGCCTGATACTAACGACGGAAAAGAATTATCTAAATTTTGTCGTAAACTCTCAGTACCACTGCGCCAAGCTTTACGTAAAAATAAAACATTAACCGAGAAAGGCAATCATGACGGCGCTATTTTACATGGTTTGTTTTTAAGTGGGAAAGAAGCTATTTTTGGTTTCTCGCTAGCTGAAAATAGTTCGCCACATGCTATGGGGATTCCAAGACTTAAGTTTCCTAGTGCATCACCGAGTCGTTCAACATTAAAATTAGATGAAGCATTTCTACACTTTATTCCTCGCGATGAATGGAATGAACGTTTAACGTCAGGCATGAACGCCGTAGATTTAGGCGCTGCTCCGGGTGGTTGGACATATCAACTTGTCCGCCGGGGTATGATGGTTACCTCGATTGATAATGGTCCAATGGCACAATCGTTAATGGATACAGGTCAAGTAAAGCATCGCACTATGGATGGTTTTAAATATACTCCCATGAAGCAAAATGTTCATTGGTTAGTTTGTGACATGATTGAAAAACCTCAGCGGGTAGCAAAATTAATGGCACACTGGTTATTGAATGGTTATTGTAAAGAAGCTATTTTTAACTTGAAGTTACCGATGAAAGGTCGCTATCAACAAGTGACTAATGACTTACAGTCTATTAAAGATGCCTTTAGTGAGCATAATGTGAAATACGAACTTTACGCTAAGCACTTATATTTTGATCGCGAAGAAGTCACGGTACATGCGCGATTATTATCGCCCATCCCCGTAAAAGATACTAAATAGGAGATACTTTAGTATCTTCATTATAAAAAAACCGACATTATGTCGGTTTTTTATGTTCAGGATGAACGGTATGTCGTGATGCCATGGATGGCAAGGAACGGCGAACGCTATTAAACAGGCTGATTATAAGCGTTCGAGTACCGCATCGGTAAAATCACTTGTACCATGTGTACCACCTAGATCGCGAGTCGTTCTGTCACCACTAGCGATAACGTCAGTAATCGCATTTCTGATATTATTTGCTTTATCGCCCATGTCTAAATATTCTAACATTTGGATAGCCGCTAAAATAACAGAGGTTGGATTCGCTAAGTTTTTACCCGCAATATCAGGAGCACTACCGTGCACAGCTTCAAAAATAGCACAATCACCGCCAATATTTGCTCCTGGTGCCATTCCTAAGCCACCGACTAAACCAGCACATAAATCAGATAATATATCGCCAAATAAGTTGGTGGTAACGATTACGTCAAACTGCTCTGGGTTCATGACTAACTGCATACAGCAATTATCAACGATCATTTCAGTTGATTCAATTTGTGGGTAACGGGTAGCAACTTCTCGAGCAACTTTTAAAAATAAACCTGAGGTTGATTTTAGAATATTTGCTTTATGCACAGCAGTTACTTTCTTACGGCCTTCTTTAATTGCAGTTTCGTAAGCGAAAGTTAGAATACGTTCAGCACCTTCACGAGTTATCAAGCTTTTAGCTTCTGCTGTTTCTCCGTCTTCAGATAAAGTTTGTCCTAAACCTGAGTACATGCCTTCGGTATTTTCACGTACTGTAATAATGTTAATGTCTTCGTAGCGCGCTTTGGTACCTTTAAATGATAATACAGGGCGTACATTGGCGTAAAGTTGAAAGTGTTTACGTAAAGTTACATTGATGGATGTAAAACCTTCACCAACGGGCGTAGTAAGAGGGCCTTTCAACGCAATTTTATTTTTTTGGATTAATGCTAATGTCGTTTCAGGGATCAAATCACCATGATTCTCAAGTGCAGTAAGACCGGCGTCTGCATATTCATAAGCAAAACCACAACCGGCTTTGTTTAGTATTTTAATCGTAGCATCGATAATATCTGGACCAATGCCGTCGCCAGGGATCACTGTTATGGTTTGTGTAGCCATTTTTTTACCTTAAAGAAGAGTTTGTCATATTTAGAAAAACGTGCGAATTTATAGCACGCAGACACTCTGTAATCTAGGATAAAACCTTTCATGTACAATACACTAAAGGTTTTATGTGCTGAGTGTCATATTAAGTAGATACTAGTATAGATGAAGACTTAATAAAGGGTTATTAGACCTTTGTTTGATTTGATACAGCTTTAATATTATTTGAACGAATATTCGATGCTTATAATTTCTGAAACTGTTGATATGCAGTTTTACCAATGGCGATAAGAGAGCCATTTTTAAATAAAAGTGCGGTACATTCATCTTGCGTGGTAAAACCATCTGATTTGACATGTTGGGTACGATAGAACATGACTTGGAAGTTATTATTTTCAACTTTTTTAGCTTCAGTAATATCTGGGCTGCCTAACTCTGTTATTGCTTTTTCGAAATCAAATTTTTCTAGCGTTAATTTACCAATATATTGGCGATTAAAAGACTCGCGATCGCCCCATTCCATATCAGAAGGGCTGTCATCATAAAAGTTTACAACGAGTGCAACAAAAACACCGTAAATGGCCAGTGCTATTAAAATACGAATGACAACTTTCTTATTCATTTATTAGTAATTCCATGATGTTACTTCCATATAGCAATGCTAAAGCTTAGGAGTGAGCCATTATTTTAGTTAATATATAAAGTTTAATACAGATTTTATTTGACGATATTACTAAGTTTACATAGTAAGGCGTATATCTTTTAAATTGAAGCCAAGCGGAATATCTTTTTTTAGTGTGAGTAGTTCTCGACTCAGTGAAATCTGCTCACTATGTTCAGCTAATTTATTCGCTAAGGTAGCTTTAATATCTGTTGCTTCAAGTATGCATTTAATTGAACCATATTTATTCAGTAATTGTGCGGCAGTAACTTGTCCAACACCAGCAACACCAGGAATTTTATTGGTATTGTCACCTGTTAATGTCCATAAATCCATTAGTTGTTGTGGCTTTACATTGAATTTGCTTTGCACAAAGTTACTATCAAGATGACGACGATTAAAGTGGTCGTAAACGCGAATGTGAGGATTGAGTAAGGAAAGAAACCCTTTGTCGGTTGAAACAATGGTAACGTTTTGGTCTTTAAGCGCCATTTTTATTGCTAAGGTCGCGATAATATCGTCAGCTTCATCTTCTTCAGGAATTAATGAATCAACTTGCAGTTGCATGAACTCGTCTTGAATAGCAGGTAAACTCGTTGCTAAATGCCCAGCCATTTTTTTTCTACCCTTTTTATAATCAGGGTAAAGCTGGTAGCGCCAACAAGGTTGTTCACTGTCGAAAACAGCCAAGCCATGGGTGGGTTGAAGATGTTCAAGTATTTTAGCTAAAGCTTGTCCACACGCTTGCTGAGTATTAAACAGTACTTGTTTTTTCGTGTTTTCAGCAAGTTCGTTATTGAGGAGAAAAGGGCGTTCTTGTACCGCGTATATTCTTCTGATCAAATTCAACGCATCAATTAATACTAGATGTGTGGACATTCATTACCCTTAAATTACTTTGTAACATGGTATATATTTACTGCCTGGGAGCTTCATACGTTGTTGCTCGACAAACGATGCAAGTAAATTATCCATGAGTTCCATTATTTTTTTATCGCCAGATATTTCGAAAGGACCATATTTTCTTATAGCCTTGATACCTTGCGATTTTACATTACCCGCTACTATAGCAGAAAAAATTCGTCGCAAGTTAGCGGCGAGTGTTGCTGTGTCTAAATCATAATTAATCGGTAAATTTGCAATACTCTCATGAGTCGGTTCAAAAGGCTGTTGAAAATCAGCTTCAATTGCTAACGACCAATTAAAATGAAACGCATCTCCGGTTTTTTTGCGATATGTCAATACATCGTCTAAAGCACTACGCATAGCTTTTGCAACAGCAACCGGATCATCAACAATAATTTGATAGAGACTCTGAGCTTCCTCACCTAACGTTGCACCAATAAAGCGATCAATTTGAATGAAGTATTCAGCACTTTCCTTTGGACCTGTAAGAATTATCGGGAGTTTTTGCGCTTGATTTTTGGGGTTCAACATTATGCCTAAAATATAAAGTAACTCTTCAGCCGTACCCGCGCCGCCTGGGAAAATAATAATTCCATGAGACATACGAACAAAAGCTTCTAAGCGTTTTTCAATATCCGGCATTATGACTAATTCATTAACAATAGGGTTTGGTGGCTCTGCGGCAATAATACTCGGTTCAGTTAATCCTATATAACGACCGACTTTATTGCGCTGTTTAGCATGAGCAATTGTTGCGCCTTTCATGGGGCCTTTCATCGCGCCAGGCCCACAGCCAGTACAGATATTAAAGCCACGTAAACCTAGCTGGTAACCAACATTTTTTGTATATTTATACTCATTATCGTTTATCGAATGCCCACCCCAACAGGTCACTAAGTTGGGATCACTCTCTGGAATAATAACATTAGCATTTCGTAAAATATCGAAAGTTAGATCAGTTGTTTGTTGGGTATGTGCAAGGTCAGCTTGATAACGATTGTGGGTAAATAATATATCGCGTAATACAGCAGAAAGTAACTCTTGAATGCCTTTGATTATTTTTCCGTCAACAAATGCATCGGTAGGGGGATTTGTTAATGCTAATTTTACCCCGCGTTCTCTACGAAGTACTTGTATATGAAAGTCTTGAAATTTTTGATATATCGCTTCGGCATCATCGGTATGACTACCCGCATTTAATACCGCGAGAGAGCAATTACGATAGAGTTGATAAATTTTACTTGTAGAAGACTGCTGAAGTTGTTCTATTTCGGCTTGAGACAGCAGGTTCATATTGCCAACAGGATTTATTTGCGTTTGCATGGTTGAACTCCTTTTACGAAAATTTATAACGAGGTCTTTAAGTAAACTCATATAATGAAAAATAACGTAAGGTTAGTTTACCTTGATAAATTTTGCGGTGATGATGCGCTATAAATACAATAAGTTCTATAGATACACTACCGTATTCTTTCCTTTCTCTTTTGCTTGATAAAGTGCACCATCAGCACGTTCAAACGCCATGTGAACATTGTCATTAGGTTGAATATGACTCGCGCCAATAGATAAAGTAATCGTAACTTTATTGTTTTTAAATTTAAAAGGTAATTTAGCAACTTGTAACCGCAAAGTATTTAATTTTTCTACTAAAGCTTTTGGGTTAATACCTGAAAAAATTAATACAAATTCTTCGCCGCCATAACGTGCAATAAAAGCATCATTACCGATATGTTTTTTGAATGTGCTAGAAATAACTTGTAAGGTTTTATCACCGGCAGTATGACCATAGGTATCATTAATACGTTTAAAGTCATCGAGGTCCATCACAACGAGTGCTAATTCGAATTTCTTATTGTGAAAACGTACAATTTCTCTGGCGAAGTATTCATCAAATGCAGCACGGTTATTTAATTTGGTTAACGCATCTTGCAAACTTCTTGCCTGTTGTTCTTTAATACGCTTTTCAAAACTACGACTTTGCTTTTCGAGCAAATCGACCTTTTCTGTCATAGTTGATAACTGGCCTTCTAATACTTGTTGTTGTTTATGCTCAAACGTTGTTTTCTTTTCTAACGTACCAGCAATTAACTGTAATTTAGCATTTATATCGACTTTTATATCGGCTAATGAAGTGGCTTTATCTAAGCCGGCAGCCATATCAATAATTTGTTTCTGTAATTGTTCGTTCAATAAATCGTGTTGAGATTTTGACTTGATACAGCTTGAAACTGTCGATTTAACAGCCGATTGAACCGTAGTCAGTGTGTCGCTCAAAGTTGATAAGAAAACTTTTGCTGTATTACGTTCATCTTCTAAGTCTTCAATAATGACATCAAAAACCTTTAGGAAGCTGTTTAATAAGGTGTTGTTTGACATGTCATCATCAAGTTGTGACTTAATCAGTGATATATCTTTTCTGTGTTTATCTGAAACAACGATACTAGCGAGGATAGCCTCAAAACGCTCTATGTATTTACTTTCAGCAGATTGATTGACATTCGCCGTACTTTGCTCTGCTTTTTGCGGTGATGAATTCAATAACCCACCAGTAGGTATTATTTCTTTTGTTTTTACCAATAGTGCCGAGTCGTAGAATTCTAGTAACTTACTTAATAAAGGAACATATAGAACAATGGCAGCTTGAGGGTCTTTAGATTCAGTAATTAAACTGCGCAATTTTCGGCGTAAATCTGCAGGTAAACCGTTTATCTTTTGTAAGGCAAGACCCGCAATGTGAAAACGATCGTGTAATTTATTAAGGTTTAGCTCATTTTGCTGGGATTGCTTTTGTAACAAAACCGCGGTCGATTTTATTTGCATCTGTATATCTGCAAGCGGCGCAGATTTTTTCAACAGAGAACGTAAATTAGCAAGTTTATTATCAAGCGTTATATCCATACCTTTACAAACCAATGACAACTTTTCAATAAATTTAATTAATAAGGAGGATTGGGACTTTAAATCGGTTTCTAAATCGGCTCGAGAAGTAATGGCGAGATCGAGTTTTTTCTTCAGTAATATGATTTCTTTGTCTGCAACTGAGGTCTTGCTCATAAAAAACAGTCTTCCGTAAATAACGCTATAGGTATAATAATGTGTTTTTTTTTATCTCAAAAACAAGTAAACAAAAACTGTTCTCTAACTTTTAAGTGATATTGTTTAATAGTAAACCTAAGATCAATAAAAGTCAGTATGAATAATGATTTATAATTGATTTAAGGTGATAAAATTCATATTCATAT
>MAAB01001459.1_pt1 | contig 21751 bp, 18 predicted proteins | sample 1115991 | NCBI WGS metagenome assembly MAAB01 (sample SAMN04961124, study PRJNA320927) | seawater metagenome | isolation source: sample BD02T18 sea water enriched with oil for 18 days | place: USA:Gulf of Mexico | collected 2013-07-27
AGAATGGTGCCGTCCATATTGAACTCTATCATCGCTTGTGACTTACTAATGGCATTAATTTGTCCGGAAAAATTTGCTGTAGACATTTTTTGGGCAGTAACATCAGTGGCAAACTTAACCACCTTATACGGATTGCCATCCAAATCAAAAATTGGATTATAAGAGGCTTGGATCCACACCTCTTTACCGCCTTTACCTAAGCGCTTATATTCTTTCGACTCAAATTCACCAAGATTTAACTTATCCCAGAAGGCTTTATATTCATCACTTTGTTTAAATTCAGGCTCAACAAATAAACTGTGATGATTGCTTGTACTTTATTGATGGCATTCATCTGAGCTAACATGTCGGTAAATTGCAATTCTTTAGCTTCTTTAGCTGAAATTTTTGTATCTTGGCTCATTTCGTTCTATATCCTTTCGATTGAATGTTATCTGTTAATTTAATTAAATCTAGCAATGTGGCCGTAATTATCTCGCCCAATAAATCTTCATATGTCAATGTCTATACTATGTTTCGGTAAGCCAAAACATGATTTTTCTCTGCCTCTAGACAGAATTATCATCCATTTCGCTGCATGGCTTTATCTTCAACTTGGTATAATTCGCTTTGATCTAACAGTGTTCGGCTGTTGAGTAAAATAATGAGTTTCTCTTCTACAAGGGCTAAACCTGCCAAAAAACATCGGTCTATTTTATTGCCAAATTCTGGTGGCTTACGGATAGATTTGGCGCCAAATTTATAAACTTCCGATACGGCGTCTACCACGATGCCAACCACCATAGGTTTATCCGCTGCTTGATTACGTAAAATAATGGTGACGGTTTTTTCGTTATATACTAAGGCTTCTTGCCCAAAACGCTGACGTAAATCAACAATAGGAATGATGGTTCCTCGAAGATTAATAACACCTTTAATATAATCAGGTTTATTGGGTAATTCAGTGACAGAACTCCACACTCTTATCTCTTGCACACATAAAATGTCAACGCCATACTCTTCACCATTTAGTATAAAGGTGAGATATTCTTGCTCTATTTCCATAAGATACTCCTTTAATAGCGTGACTAGTGCGCTTCAATTGCTTGCAGTGCTTGCACATTTAATAAGGTAACTACGTTGTCACCGACATTAATGAGGCCATCAATATATTTATGTGGGACACAACCACCAAAATCTGGAGAATTTTTAACCTCATCGTCTTCGCTATTAAGCACATCTGAAACGGCGTCAACAACAAAGCCAATAGTACGAGCCTTGTCTTCATTTTCCACCGTTAAGACAATCACTACGGTTGTTTCACTATAATTCGCATCACCTATGCCAAATTTCAGTCTTAGATCGATGATTGGCACTATGATGCCACGCATGTTTATGACACCTTTTACATAAGTAGGCGCGTTGGGGATTTTGGTCGGATTTTCCCAGCTTCGTATTTCTTCTACACATAATATGTCGACAGCATACTGTTCTTGCGCAAGAATGAAGGCGAGGAATTGTTTACCGCTACTGATAAAGTCAATGCCTTCTAGGCTATATTCACCTTCCATCGGTATTTCGGCAGCAAGTGCTTGAATATCCATTAAGAACTCACTCCCTCTAACTCTAACTCTGGCTTATTGGCTAGTTTAGCTTGTTGAGCTCTTTGGGATTTTTTTAACGCCATTTGGATCATTCCGGGAATATCTAAAATCATAGCAACGGAGCCATCACCTAAAATGGTAGCACCTGAAATGCCATCCACCTGCTGATAGTTTTCGTTGAGGCTTTTAACAACAACCTGCTGCTGAGCCAATAAATCATCGACCATTAAACCAACTTTTTGCCCATCGGCTTCAACAACCACTAATAGCGCGTTACTGATTTCTTTATTTTCAGCTGGTATATTAAATAAACTGTAAATAGGGATAATGGGCACATTATCCTCTCGCAGCCGATACAAGACCATATCGCCAGAGACACGATTTACTAGCTGTTCTTTTACTTGTAATGACTCAACAATAGTGACCAGCGGGATAATATAGACTTCACTGCCAACCTTCACCAATTGACCATCTAAAATAGCCAAGGTAAGTGGCAAGTAAACTTTAAATTGACTGCCTTTGCCCTGCTCTGATTCAATTTGAATTCGGCCACCTAACGATTGAATGTTCTTTTTAACCACATCCATGCCGACACCACGACCAGAGATATCACTGAGTTCTTTTGCCGTAGAAAAACCAGGTTCAAAGATCAAGTCAAAGACTTGGCTTTCGCTTAAGGTGGTATTTGCATCGACAATGCCTTTTTCTAGTGCTTTTTCAAACACAGCTTGACGATTAATACCGCCGCCATCATCATTGATTTCGATAACAATATTGCCACCTTGATGATATGCAGCCAAGGTAATAGTGCCCTTTTCAGCTTTACCATGAGCAATTCGAACAGCTTTTGATTCAATACCATGGTCAACCGCGTTTCTGACCAAATGCACTAAAGGATCACCAATTTGTTCCATCACTGTTTTATCTAATTCAGTTTGTTCGCCATCAATAACTAGCGTTATCTCTTTACCAGTTTTCTTTGATAAATCATGTACCAAACGAGGGAAGCGATTAAAAACAAAACTAATTGGCAGCATGCGAATACGCATGACACTTTCTTGTAGTTCTTTGGTATTTTGTAACAACTGCTCTAAACCCGTAGTCAAACGAGCAAGTTTAGACATCTCAAATTCATTACCTAATTCAGACAACATCGACTGTGTAATGACCAGCTCTCCGACTAGGTTTATTAAACTATCAACTTTATCAACACCAACACGTATTGAACCTGAGTCATTTTTAGCTTTTTGAGATTTTTTTTCTTGAGTAATATTTACTGCGGTAGAAGGCTTTTGCTTGGCAAGTGGTAGCGCCGTTGTTTCATCATGCAAAGGAGTTACCAGTAATGTTTCGTCTTGATTATCAACTGATTTTTTAGTTAAGGTAAGCTGACACTCATCTTCTACCCATTCAAAAACTTCCTTAATATCGTCTTCATTTGCTGATGTTTTGATGGCTAATGACCAGCTCAAATACAAGGCTTCGGCATCTAGTTCAAGTAGTGACGGAATATCCTGGCTGTGCGCTTCAAGACTCACCTCACCTAATTCAGACAAGGCATTAAATAATAGCAGCGGATCGTTACCGGTTTGAACTAAATGAGGCTCAGGGACAAAAGTAATTAACCAGGTGGCAATGGTGTTATTTTGTTGAGCACTTGTTTCATTACTTAGCTTACCCGTAGACTCGGCATTGCTATTGTCGAGTGCTAATTCAAGCAGCTTGGCAGTCGCTAAAATATTATTATTATTACAAGTTTCTTCATCACGAATGGCTTCAATAAGCATACGCAGGCAGTCTACTGAAACTAATAAAAGTTCAATGTCCGGCTGAACAATCTCTCTGCGACCATCACGCATTTCATCAAGTAAAGTCTCGACTAAGTGAGTAAACTCGGTAACCTCATTAAAACCAAAGGTGCCCGCTCCCCCCTTAATGGAGTGTGCAGCTCTGAAAATAGCATTGATGCTGTCATCATCACCTTGCTGCAAATTGAGCAGGCTAGATTCCATCAACTCAAGCCCTTCGAAACTTTCTTCCAAAAAGCTGGGAATAAACTGTGAGAGATCAATACTCATCGTAAGTTACCGTATGACCCGCTTTATGGTGGCAAGTAGTTTTTCTGGATTAAAGGGTTTCACTAACCAGCCAGTGGCTCCGGCTGCTTTGCCACGCACCTTCATATCAACTGAACTTTCAGTTGTTAACATTAAGACTGGCGTAAATTTAAATGACGGTAATTTTCTCAACTCAGCACACAAGGTAATACCATCCATGATCGGCATATTGACATCCGAAATGACCAAATCAAAACTATTAGATTTAGCCTTGGCAAGTCCATCTTGGCCATCCCTAGCTTCAGTTGTGACATATCCAGCACTTTTTAAGGTAAAACTCACCATATCGCGAATAGAGTTAGAGTCATCGACCACTAAAATTTTTGACATTTTTTTTCCTATAAAATAATTACAAACAGCACAATGCTAGCTAGACAAAGACTGATTTAAAACAGCGTCATTAAGCCCTAACTGCTTAACACCTTCTTTGATAACTTGAGACTGGCATTGCCAAATGAGTTGTTTATTTTGAGATTTGATATAATTGACTGTTGCAAGTAGTAGCTGCACGCCAACAGTATCAATGCATTGAACATTGTTATCATCAAATTCAATAATATCTTGGTGCTGTATTTCAGCTAATAATGAAGTTTTACAATCATCAACATAAGCAATTGTTAACTGTTCGGGTAATGTAAACATATACGGCAACTTCCTTATTCTCAATAGATTAGACACACAAAAACATGAGACAAACATGATATAAATCAAGCTAAAAATTTTCTTTGTAAGATATATTGGCTGGTTACCTTTGTCTATTGTATTTTTTTATCGGCTTGCCAAATATTAACAAATTAGTTTATTTTTAAACCACAACGAGGTCACTACTCACCCAAATAGTTGTAAGCGCTTCCATTGAGGTGCAATACAGTAAAATAAAGTAGCTATATATTCAGTTCATTATTAAATATCAATTTATGATATAAGAAATCTCTCTCAACCAGCCGTATTTATTGAACAATCCTCCAATATTACTCAGATAATTTTAAAGTTAATTTAAGCTTATCTATCCTGCTAAATTAAAATTAAATTAGTTAACAAAGAACCTTTTGATTCGTTGAAATATTTAGTTACATTTCAATTACGATTCAGTTACAAATGTTAACAACCTTTGCACTCGATTAATTTATACATTGATTTGCTACTCAGCAGACTTTAAGATGAAAAATTAATGATTATGCTAGTACAGAGTAATGATATGAAAATACCAAGCCAGATTGTTGAATGGTTTGAAAAGATGAAAGGTGATTATGAGCAAAGTGTACAGTCGGTACTAGATCGATTTGAACGCAATAATACCGATCAACAAAAGAGATATGACCAAGCAATGCTGGAAAATTTCTCTAACTTAAAACAAGCGAATAAAGCACAACGAGAACAATACGATAAACAAGTATCGCAGTTACAACTTGATGTCACTTATTATAAGCAACAGGTAGCCCAGCAACAGCAAGCTATTATGCAATTAAATACTCGCTACGATGCGGTAGTGAACTCTTTGCTTGTTGGAAATAAAGAACATAGTGATATAAAAGACATAATTTCTGAAGATATGTTTGTTGATCCGGTAGAGCATAAAACCATCGCAGAAGATTCGGTTGCAAGCAAACCGATTATCAGCAAGATAACGCCTGTAACATCCGCTGAAAACAGTAACGAATTAAATGTCCCCGATAAGACATTAAATTACAATGTAGTGCCTAGTGCCATGGAGCCCGCTAACAAAGCTAAAGAACTAGATGCTAGCAATACTTTGTTTGAACAAGCGCTATTATATCGAGAAAAAAATGAGTTTGAGCTGTCTTTTTCCTTATTTGAGCAAGCGGCCCAGTCAGGACATTTGAAAGCTATGGGTGCTATGTGTCGTTCTTATTTTCTCGGTGAAGGCATAGAAGAAGACCATACCATTGGACTAGCTTGGCTTATTAAAGCAGCGGGTCAAGAATTACCCCGAGCCGTTAGTAAAGTTAAACAGTTTCAAGAAAATGAACCTGATTTATATCAACAGGCCTTAGCAATATCGCTCGAGTAAAGTAAATATACTGGTGACCAATGGGGCTATATGATTTCAGTAAGTAGTGAATTTCCCAAAATTTAAAGATCTTCGATACACATTCCTCCGTCAATCTAAAGCGGCGCATTTTGCTTTTAATGTAATTAACAATTGCATTGTTGATAAGAGGCAACTTTCAAAACAAATCGATGTCCGCAAATTCTGCCCATGATGAATATTTCTCATTATAATAAATAAAATTCTAGACTTATATATTCGTCTCAACATTGATAGTTTTGGTGAGAACAAGGCAGTATTACGTACGCAATATGCCGTATCAGTATGAATAAGCTTTTATACATCGCTTCATACGACACATGGTTGTACTCATTGTTAGGGAATTCGCGCTTCAGTCAGCCTGCAATTTACTCAGGTGACCACTTATATTTTGGCTTATCACCAATTATTTGACATTACTTTGGGTTACTTGCTAATTTACAACATTTTGGGCGACATGACCTTGCCCATGCGGCTTTGTCTGCTAGTGTAGCGCGGTAATTATCCAATCCTCCATTACGTTTTACTTCTCGGCTAATCGTCGATGGTGCTCGACAGACCTTTGCTGCAATGCCTCGTAATGAGAAGCCTAAAGCGATACTACGGGAGATTTATTCTCTTTCACTTAAAGATAGGCAATGTTTAGATCGAACTCTTTCTGGTGGGCGAATACCAGCAGTTCGAGAAATGAGTCCATAAATTGAAGAAGAATGGCGATCAAATAACCTACCTATCCCTCTTAAAGATTGCCGATCTTTCCAGCAATTCCATATTAAGGTCATTCTCTCTGTGTGTATTTAATTCGTGAACGAAGAACCATTTTTAACACTCCTTTTCTTTTTTACCAAGAATAGAGTGTGTTGACTGACCATTTGAACTCAAGGTGCATTGTTGGCGTTAGCTTTTTGTGAGGGAAAAACTACCAGTGTCCATTGTTCTAATGGTCACTAGCTATCACAAAGAAGACTAAATCTATTAGCTGAAATCACTCAAAATTAGGCTAACTATCGAAGCAAAAGCAGACATTAATATGCTCACTGTTTATTTGATTAAACCACCGATGTAAGAAATTGGTAATAACAACGTCACATCCTTATAGACTTTTTTGTAGAATTGAGCTTACCTTAATGATGACATATTAAAGTAACTACTTTACGGCTTGCACAAAAGGAACCTATGTTTCTCTTAGGATTGTATTTATTTATTGCCTTATTCTTTTCGTTTTTGTGCTCTATTGTTGAAGCTGTATTGCTGAGTGTTTCTTGGGTACATATTGCCCAGATGGAAAATGAAGGACAAAATTCGGGTAAAATCCTGCGCATTTTAAAAGAAGATATAAATAAGCCATTGGTTGCTATTTTAACGCTAAATACAGTGGCACATACTGTTGGTGCCGCAGGGGTTGGTGCTCAAGCAACCATAGTATTCGGAAACGCTTCATTAGGAGCTGCTTCAGCGATATTAACTTTCTTGATCCTTGTTTTTTCAGAGATAATTCCTAAAACTCTGGGAGCTTCATATTGGAAGATGTTGTCACCTATCACAGCTTATAGTCTTAAGTTTATGGTTTGGGCATTATATCCGATTATTAAAATGTCAGAGTTCATTACTCGTAACATAGTGAATAAGGAACAATCGGTAAGTTTTAATCGCAAAGAATTTTCCATTATGGCGCAGCTAAGTGTAGAGGAAGGTCATATAGAACCTGAAGAAGCCACGATACTAAAAAATTTATTGTTATTACAAGATATTAAGATCGAGTTTGCAATGACACCAAGAACAGTAGTATTTTATGATTCTCAAGATTTGCGAGTAGAAGAATTTTTTCACAAACATAAGAAAATTCGTTTTACTCGGATACCTGTTTATGACAAAGACCAGGATAACTTTGTTGGTTTTGTTCTTCGTACTGATTTATTGTTAGCACAGGCTCGTGGCAATAAAGACATTCGTTTAAGCAACTATGTTAGGAATATGCCAACCTTGTTGGATGTTATGGCCTTGTCACATGCCATGAAAGAATTCTTACGTTATAAAACGCATATCGCACTAATTGTAAACGAATACGGTACGGTGCGGGGAATACTAACACTGGAAGATATTATTGAAACGCTTATTGGTAGTGAAATAGTTGACGAAGGGGATAAAGATATAGATATGCAAAAATTAGCAAAACGTTTATGGAAAGCTAAGGCCAAAAAATACGGTTCTCAGGTGGGGGGAAGTAAAAATAAATAAATTGTATTTAAGAGCCATTAAGTATTGCTTTAATAATCATTTAATTTCCATTGATAATTAAAAACACCTAAAGAACACTCTGAATATTAGTAACCTTTACCCCCCGTTTAGTAGCCAAAATCAGTTTTACAAATCCAACAGTAATGACTGCTTCAGAGGCTGCTGCGGAAGTTGGCCTTATTTGCTACTAATGTCCGCAATGCGGCTTGAGTTCAAATGGTGAATGCAACGCTATCCTTAATACAAAGGAGCGTAGCCATGAAAAGAAGACCTCGTATAATTTATACTGCTCAACAAAGAGCGTTAATGTGGGAAAGGTATCAAAAAGGTAGTTCGCTTAATGATATCGCTAGATTATTCGAACGGCACCATTCATCAGTCTCTCGAATTATTGGAGAGTCTGGAGGTATCTGACCTAACAATAAACAAAGAGCAAAAAATCATTTAACGTTAGACGAACGAGAAGAAATTTCTCGTGGTATATCAGCCTGCCTTTCAATGAGAGCTATAGCAAGTAAGCGCGACCGCCCCCTTCAACGGTATGCCGTGAAATTAATCGTAACGGTGGTTACGATAAATATCGTGCGATACATGCTGATAAAGCTGCATGGAATAGAGCAGAACGACCCAAAACCTGCAAGTTATCTTTAAACAAAAAATTAGCACTTATTGTCGTTCGAAAACTTAAGTGCGAATGGTCACCACAATAAATAGCTGGTTGGCTAAAAAGGACTCAACCTAGGAATGAGGAGCTTCAAGTGTCACATGAGACGATATATAAAACGCTGTATATACAAACGAGAGGCGCATTGAAGAAAGAGCTACAGAGATGTTTGAGGACAAAACGGGTCATGCGGTACTCTCGACATGCCACACTAAAAAACAAAGGGCATGGCAAAATATCTGATGGGATCACAATAGGTGAAAGGCCAGAGTCTGTTGAAGACAGAGTTGTGGCTGGCCATTGGGGGGGTGATTTGATTAAAGGCTGTAATAACTCTTATATTGCAACGCTTGTAGAGCGTCATTCCCGCTATGTAATGCTCGTTAGAGTGGATAGCAGTAAAACTAAAACGGTCATCAAAACATTAATAAAAAATGCTAAAAAGCTACCAAAAAAAATGTATAAATCACTCACATGGGACAGAGGTTATGAGATAACTAATCATAAAGACTTTAGGCTAGCGACAAAAATACCAGTATACCTTTGCGATCCATATTCTCCTTGGCAAAGAGGTTCAAATGAAAATACGAATAGACTGATACGCCAATATTTCCCTAAAGGAACTGATTTATCAACACACAGCCAACAAAAATTGAGCAGTATTGCTAGAAAACTAAACGAAAGACCAAGAAAGGTATTAGAATATAAACACCAGCAGAGAAATTTAACTTGTGTGTTGCATCCACCGATTGAACTCAAGGCACCACAATGTCATTAACTTAGGCTTAATTTACACGTTTACAATAAGTTACCTAGTTGATAACCTAGCTATGAATTAAAAATAGAGAGAAATCACCAATGAGCTGTTCAGTATTTAATTCAAATAGTACAAAAGTTAACCAATGAAATTCACTCAACTGAATTTTTAGAAAATCACCGTACAAAATCTACTGATTTCATTCGAAATCGCACCCTTACTTTTCCTCGTTTAATTAGTTTTCTGTTGAATGCTCTCAATGGTTCAATTCAGGCTGAGCTCGTTCGGTTTTTCAATGTTATCGATGATAGCTACTTGTCGACAAAGTCAGTTAGCACCGCTGCTTTTTGTAAAGCCAGAATGAAACTCTCCCATCAGGCCTTGGTTGAACTAAACGATGATCAAGTTCAAGCCTTCTATGAAACGGCAACCATTGATAAATGGCAAGGCCATAGACTGTTAGCTGTTGATGGCTCAGTCACACAATTACCTATCTCTGACAAACTGCTTGGGCATTTTGGTAAAGCTCGTCCTCATGCTGTTATGCCTCATGTTCGCCTTTCTCAACTTTATGATGTTAAGAATAATATTACCCTAGATTTACAGGTAGAAAGCCATTCAACAGGAGAGCGTGAAATGGCACTGAAGCATTTAAATAAAACCCAAACAGGCGACTTAGTTGTTTATGACAGAGGTTATCCTGCCGTTTGGTTTTATAAATACCATAGGCTAAAAAATGTTGATTTCTGCATGCGTATTGTTAAAAGCTCTAATGTTGTCAAAGCTTTCTTAGAAAGTTGGAAATATAGTGAAATCGTTGATTTTCCTTGTACTGAGAAGTCTCTCCGTCGTTGTAGAAAAGATAAAATATCAACCGAATCACTTTGTTTAAGATTAGTGCGAGTTGACCTACCATCAGGAGAACCAGAGGTTTTAGTTTCATCATTAACAGACTTGAAAGCTTATCCTACTTCTCTTTTCGCTAATTTATATCACCAACGCTGGCGAGTTGAAGAAGATTACAAAGTATTGAAAAGTCGCCTCAATATTGAGAATTATTCTAGTATTTCTGTTGAAGGTATTTTACAAGACTTACACGCTAAGCTATTGACTAAAAACCTTGCAGCTTCTGCGATCCATGATGCAAAACGAAAAGTAAAGAAACCTAAAAATAAGAGGCTCTATGAATATATAATCAATTTCACCTTTCCGATAAATCAGCTTAAAGACAATGTTGTTCGGTTCACAATGAAGCTAGCTGCGCTTGAATTATACGAACTATTGATAAGTAAAATATCAAAGAATTTAAGTGTTATTCGACCTGACCGTAAGTTTTTTCGACAAGACCGTAGAAACAAAACCAATAATTACCCAATGAATTATAAACGTATGTGTTAAATCCTTAAGTTAATGACATTGATGCGCACCAAGAAGTCCTTAGTGGAGATCTGTTTTCCATTGGTTTTTATTAGAAACTAAGGGTCACTTCTACCACAATGTAAGGACTAGTCACTTCGCTTTATTGACCTAACCAACTGAAAAGCCTAATATCTATTATAAGCAAGCTATGTTATTTTGACTTCATGCTCTTTATCAATATTTCTGTCTTGATAGACACTAAACGGTAATGTATCAACCGTTCGCATTAAAGTCTTTGAATAATAACCAAACAATGCCTGGTATGTGATGAGGAATAATATGAAATATATGATAGTAGTAACTGTATTGGTTTTGTTTTTATCAATCACAGCTCAAGCCAAGCATTCTATTCATTTAGATGAGGATAACAAAAGTTATAAAACTCAACTAATGTGGCCAAATATATCAATACCTTGGGGTATGGTTCAGCTGCCTGATGGACGAATGTTAGCGACCGAGCGTTCAGGTACATTATTTTTGTTAGCGGAAAATAAACCTGCTATTGAAATACAAGGGTTACCTAACATACATGAGAACAATCAAGGTGGTTTGCTAGATATTGTTTTACATCCAGATTTTGTAAATAATAACTTAATATTCTTTACGTATGCTAGCCCAGAAGGAAAAGGTAGAGGAAGTAATACTGCATTAATGCATGCTAAGTTAGACACAAAAAACAATAGCCTCACTGAACAAAAAGTTTTGTATAAAGCTGAGGGAAATACCACCAAAGGTGCGCATTACGGTAGCCGAATAGTGATAGATGATGGCTATATTTATTTTTCAATCGGTGACCGAAAAAATCGTGAGTTAAATCCGCAAGATTTATCTCGTGATGGCGGCAAAATTTATCGCTTAAACCTTGATGGTTCGATTCCTACTGATAATCCATTTATTGAAAATGATGTTGCGAAAAAAGCGATTTTTTCCTATGGTCATCGCAATCCTCAAGGACTTATTAAATTAGGTGATACGGGGAAAATATGGTCACATGAGCATGGACCAAGAGGTGGAGATGAAGTTAATTTAATTGAAGCCGGTAAAAACTATGGCTGGCCAGTGATCAGTTATGGTATTAATTACAATTATACAAAGTTCACTGAACTGACTAAGAAATCCGGAATGGAGCAGCCTAAGCTTTATTGGGATCCGTCTATTGCACCGTCGGGTATGGCCTTCATCCGTAGTGATAGATATCCGCAATGGCAAGGAAAAATATTGCTTGGTTCAATGAAATTTAATCACCTTATTTTATTAGAGATTATGAATAATAAGGTTGTGAAACAAACAAAACTACTTATTGATGTTGATGGTAGGGTTAGAAATGTGATTCAAGGAAGTGATGGCTACATCTATCTAGGGATCGACGGGAAAGGAGTTCTACGTTTGCTTCCTTAATACTCTAGCAAGTGATTTTAAAATACTGACTATATATCTTACAAGCGAAAATCATTGAAATTTCGGTTATAAACCTATGGCGCAATTGGCCCTAACCTGCCATCGAATGATTAAATTTATGTCCGCTGTGTTGAACGGAAAATTGACGTTAGATATTTTGATTGGTCTTATTCCGCTTTGCGCACAAATTTGACCCTTAATGAACTTCACCATCTGGTTCGATATTAAGTAAAATCAAAAGGCATAGCAACCGTAGAGAATTTACTGCTATCAGCATATCGGCGGATAAAGTGTTCAGGTAACAACACCAGATGATCTGTCTTGGCAATAATTTCTAACGCGGCAAAAAAGTGAGGGATCCTCAATGCTACCTTTCGCTCTAAACCTTTAATGCTCAGTATTTTGTCCACTTCACTTGGCCCTGAGCCGTTTGGACTTATCATAATATGATTCAGTGTTAAGTACTGCGCTAAGCTTAAGCTTTTTTCATTTGGGTGACCTTTTCTTACTAATCCCTTAATGTCATCATTCGCAATAATTTTTTGATAGATGTTTTGTGGCGGCGAGGTGGTACCTGCAATAATAAGGTCCACTTTGTTCTCTTCTAATTCATTCATCAAACTAGATCGCCACTCTAACGTATTTATTTGTATGCCTGGCGCGACTTCATTTAATAAAGGAACAAGCTTTGGTAATAAGGTATGACTGCCATAGTCATTGGTAGCAATACTAATACTGTCTTTAGCACTTTCAGGTTCAAAATATTCTGGTTTTAATAAGGCACTCACTTGCTCTAATACCAAAGTTAATGGCTCGTACAAGCGCACAGCCTTCGGTGTTAGCGATAAGTGTTTTCCTGATTTAACCAACAAAGGGTCGTCAAAGTATTGCCTTAACCTAGCTAAAGTTCTGCTGAGTGCAGATTGCGTCAAACTTAATGTGTTCGAAGCGAGTGTTACATGTCGCTCATCAAGAAGAGCTTTTAAAGCAACTAAAGTATTTAGATCAAATCGATTAAGGGCATTAAAATCCATATTGAATCCTCACTAATAGTCATTACTTAAAATAATAACATGGATTACCACAATGAATTGTACTCATGAAAATAACTAACATAAGATAAAACTCTTAATTATTAAGATTTAGGATTTTTATGACACCCCCAACAAATGTAATATTTGATAAAGAAATTGAAGTGCGCTGGTCAGATTGTGACATTAACAAACATATGAGGCACTCTGCCTATTCAGATATGTGTGCTCACACTCGTGTTAGTTTTCTACACTCTATTGGTATGGATGAACAGTGGTTTAAAGAACAAAACCTGAGCCCTATTATGTTTAAAGAACAAACTGAATATTTTGCCGAAATGTTTATGAGTGAAAAAGCACGTATTACCGTTGAAATGGGTCAACCAACAGGCTCTGCTAAATCAGTATGTCTGATCAATAAAGTATATAAAGAAGACGGCACTGTTTCTGCTGTTCATCAAGTAGTGGTTGGTTGGATGAACATCAAACTTAGAAAGATTGTTGAACTTCCGAGTGAAATAGTGGCTAGCTGCCTAGAAAAAGTAGCTTGATGGTCAGAGTCACAATTCTAAATAACAGTAGTTCTACATTAGCAGCTGATAACAGCTGCTAATAAAAAAACCAGAGAGCTACTTATCATTACGTAAGTGATAATGTGCTTTAGCTTGTTGATTATAGGCATCTAAAACGGTTTTATTTTGACTTGATTTTGCAAGTTCAATTAAATCAATTTTAAGCTGCCCCTGCCCATCAAACTGACTAGCAAAAGTTCCCATATTTGGCATATCAATACGCCAGTCATATAGTAAGCCAATAACATGGTTGCCAAATTGAAACGCTTCATACTCATTAAGCAAAGAAAGAAAGTCGCTAAAAGAATATCCGCTTAATTCGGCTTGTGCGGTAAATGCTGCTTTATAACCTTTTGCTAATAGTGTTTGCTGAAAAAATCCCAGTTGAAATTGATAAGCATGTCGGGTTTCATGGATTAAATAAGCAAGTGGTGCATAAGGTTCCATTGCTTTAAGCTTATCAGGATTAAGAAAAACTAAACCTGAACCAGGAAAGCGCACATCAAAAACAAAGTTTACTGCGCGTGTAGGGTATAGAGTATTATTTATAACTAACTCTGGACATGTCATCTCTAATACTTGGCATTCAACCTGAAAGACTAACGGCAATAACACCATTCTTTGTTCAAAAGATAAACTTTGCCACTTAGTAAGCGAGTTAAATAATTTTTCATCATTTTTCAATGCATTGAAAAAGCGTAGCGCATCTTGCTGCCTTTTAAGGTGAGCATTTTGTAACCATACCTTATTAGATTTGGTTAATGCGAATGCCGCGGGTGCCTGTGCTTGTAAATCAGGATTAGCATAAAATTTAGCAGGGTTTGCTTGTGATAGTGGCAAGTAACCGGTAAGAAAGGCAATCAAAAAAAGTTTTAGTATAGTTGCTTTATTTTTATAAAAAGCGTGGTTATTCATTATTATGACAACGATAGTGAGTTGGAAACAGTATTCAATTCTACCCTAATTGGTTTTAATAAAAAACTAATATTGCCTCTGAGTCATTTTAGTTAACGTTGCAATTATAAAAGATCTTATAATTATTAGCATTGGTATAAAATCGTCAACAAAATAAAGGGAAATGACTATGACGAAACTAACCTTAATAGCCAACATTAAGCGAATGCAGATAAAGTAGATTTAGTAAATTCGAAACGGTTATAGCTGATCGAGATTAACTATGTCTATTTACAATTAGGACAACTAAATGACTGCGTTTATTTGTTGCTTTTACATTATTCTATTTATGCTTCACAAGCCCTTTCCCCACCTCCGTAGTAAAAATCCGACATGTTTAAATAAAGGTTAGCTCAGCATTGCTAATAACCTAATCATTATCTATACCTGATCATAGGTCTAACTAAAATAATGAGAAACAATGAGCAAGCCTGCATGTACTCTTTATGTGGCCATTATTATACTTATTCAGACACCATTATTATATGCACAAGAAAATGATGATTCATTATTTAACTTAACTCTAGAGGAGCTAAGTAATATACAAGTCACCGTCGCATCCAATGTTATCGCTGATATTCGCAAACAGCCGGTCTCTGTTACTACCATAAATAAAAATAAAATTCGTTTAAGTGGCGCTCGTACCTTAAGCGAACTACTTACCATATTTGTTCCTGGTTATTTTATGGTAGAAGATCAAGACGATACTATCGCAGGGTTTAGAGGACTTGTACCCGATAATAACTCCAAGACTTTACTGTTATTGAACGGTGTCAGCCTCAATACAGAGTGGTTCTGGGGAGCTCCGGATGCCATTTTAAATGGTCTGGATTTGGAGTTTATTGAACGAATAGAAGTTATCCGCGGTCCGGGCTCTGTCACACTTGGTCAAGGTGCACTTTTAGGAGTGATCAATATAGTGACTAAAAAAGCTAACAGTACTGAGGCTAATCTTCTTTGGAGTCAGGGTAAAGATGGATTTAATCGGTATATGATTGATGTCAGCTACCATTCAACAGAAACCAGTGCCTACGCATACTTTTCCTCTGGTAGCTATGATGGACAGACTGTCAATAACGAAGGCTGGGCAACCACAAGAAGTGAGCAGGGATTGACAGTGTTTGAACGTCAGCACGGTCTTAAACGTGGTGAATTCGACAATGTATTTGCCAATGTCAAACACAACAATTTTGAACTTGATGTTTATCACTTTGAGCAGAAACGAGATCTTTATAACTTTTATAGAGACCGAGAAGTTGTTAGCCAAACCCTTAACGGCGCTGCCGGTCATTACACCTATCCCCTAAGTGATGATATCAATTTAAAATTCAGTGCTCGCTACGCACGAGATGATTATGGCTTGTTAAGTCATGGGCTTAATATTCAAGCAGATAGTCGTCTAGCTTATGAAAATAGTGGTAGTGGCTTTGCCAGTATTATCAATAGCGTTCCAGAACTTGCAAATCGAATTGTGACGCCTGATCTGGCCATGGGCGGGACTAGAGAAATTAGAAAAGGAGCTAAATTCCTCGCTAGTTGGGACAACCTTTGGCAGGGCAACAAGTTAGCTTTTGGTATGGAATTTGTAAAATATGAATACGGTTTAAATAATAGTGATGGCAATAACTTTATCATTAACGAAGAAATTCAAGGACTAGGGATTACCAGTGATGGAGCTGGCGGTTTTAACATCACAGGTAATGTTAATGAAAGCAATACCTGGGTAAAGCCCGGCTCTATAGGCATTAGAAGTTTATTTCTTGAAGACTTTTACAGTATCAATAACAGTATTGATCTTTTTGCTGCATTTAGGTTTGACGATCACCCTTATTGGGGCTCACACTTCAGTCCTCGAATCGGTGGTTTTTATGATCTCGACAATAAACATTTATTCCGAGTGACTTGGCAAACCGGTTTTCGTGGTGCAGTTGGAGTTCAATTTTCCGGTGGTTTTGTCCAGGACGGATTATTAGCTGAAGATAACTTTTCTAAACTAAACGACTTGGCCCAAAGCCACGCCGACTTTAACTTCGACGGTGTTGCCGATAATGATACTGCTCAACTTACACCTGTCAAACCAGAGACAATAGAGAGTTTGGAGCTAGCTTACACTTTCACTGACATTGACTTTAAATTCAATAGTGTCATTTTCTTTAATACCATTAAAGATATTTTGGCCGCCGAAGCGAATGGTTATGAAGGCTTAGCTTTTGGCGATAAAATTGGTACCGACGATATTGGGACTTGGAATGGTAGCTGGTATTATCAAAATCAATTAGGTCAATTGGAGCAATTCGGTTATGAATTAGAGATAGAATACAAAATAGGTAATTTGAGCCTTTCTGCTAGCCAAGCACATGTACAAGTCATAAGCGCAGACACTGACATCATCGGAATTTATGTATTGGAGGGTAATAAAAATTCGGCCTACCCCGAAGATATCAGCCGATTTAATATTCGTTACCAGGTGAAAAATGGCTTGGGCATATGGGAGTTTCAATACAACCATTTATATTACTGGGGTTACGACGCACCAACGCAAGTAAGCGTGGAAGGTAACAACATTGCAAATATTGGCATAAGGTGGTCGCCACCAGGAGTGTGGGATTCATTATCAGTAGATTTTGTCGTTAAAAATGTTTGGGATAATGATGAGCTCTATCCAATCAATGGAACGGGTAATCTATCTGGTGCTGATGGAACACCTGCTTTAGAGAGTAGAACGGGTTGGGTAAATATTAGTTACAAACTTTAACATGGTCAGTCGTGCCATTACAGGCTTTATCAACACAATTGCTCCTCTATTTATACCTTTGCTGGTAAACAACTATTGATGAGGCCTATGCTAAACGCAGTTATAGTGATGCATGCTCAAAACCAGAAAGAGAACTTAATCTGTTAACTTCAATGGGCAAGGATCACATCACCCTATATGGTCAAGCTTACTAAGTTGTTGCAATCGTTCACATTGGCCATGGTAAATCGACAGGTTATAAATCCCGCCTGTTAAGTTTTAACGAAACTATAGAGTTGCTTATCGACCACTTCAATGAAGAGCGTATAAATATAAAAAGCATCGTCGGGCATTCAATGGGCAATTGCCACGTTAAACTTACCGCATCATTTACTTGAAGATAAATAGATCATTTTCATTTCTTCACCTATTAATTTTTCGAGATAATGTTTTAAAAAGTTTAGCATGTTGGTATTTCTAGAAAATGCCTCAAAAGGGAGTTAGAAAACATCAGCCATACATATGGCAAAAAATGGCAGCCGTTATCCTCAGAGCATCACCGCGAAAAGCTTTAATTAGACCTTACTTTCATCCATGACCGTAATGATAGGTTCGCACCACTTACTGACCTTGAGACATCCTTACAAGATAAAAACCTCATTTAGTGATCACATAAGGACTTGGACACACAATAATTTTAGGTGATACTAGCGTTATTGATAATATTACTCAGGTTTTAGCAACTGAATGAACAGCAGCGTACGCGCTCGTTTAGCAATTTTAAAACAGAGCATTATCTACAGCAGTCAATTTGGCCTTGCAGATATAGCTATTGGCTGCGTTTCTAAATTGTGTAATTTATCAAGAACCGGTGTTATTTCCCACTTTGAAAACAAAGACGATATGCAAATAGCTATCTTGCAATATGGCGAAGAATTGTTCAGAGAACGGGTTATTAAACACGCATCGCATTCAGCGCTCCATTGAACTCACCAGATACTATCTTTAAAAGCAGTGTTGAACGGCCATTAAAACAATATCAATATTAACTCGGAGAAAGTATGTCAACAAAAGAGCAGCTAGTTAATTTCTTCAAAAATGAATTTCCTCAAGTGAACTTCACTATCGAGCATGCCGGTGAAAAGTCGGCTACCATAAGAAAAAAAATATGCCATGAACATTTAAGACCTGGTGGAACTGTCTCGGGCCCAGTTATGATGGAAGTGGCTGATACCGCTCTGTATGTTGCTATTTTAGCTGAAATCGGGCTGGTAGCACTTACGGTTACCACTAACTTAAACATCAATTTTTTACGCAAACCATCCGCTGAAAAAGATATTATCGCCGATTGCAGACTGATCAAAGTAGGTAAATCTCTTGTTATTGGCGAAGTATCAATATTTTCAGAAGGTGACCCTGAGCCAGTTGCACATGCCACGGGCACCTACGCTATACCGCCCGTTAGAAGTAGTGAATCTAAATAACTTATGTCTAAATGACTAATCATCCGCTGTATTCATCAATATTTATAAATATTTTTAACTCTTAACATCGGCATTGGTTTAAACGGGTTTCGGCCCAATTGTTTAACAGTAAAACGCATTAATGTTTTGTGAAAGCCTGCATTTGGTATATCCCTTTTAACCGCTTTAACAAAGTTTTTATCAACACCATGTTTAATAAAACCTAAAGAAAAATCGACTAAATCGGCTTTTCTAAATATTTCGGTTAGCTGCTGATAAGGGCCAGTATAAGTCGATAACAAATGGTGCATATCGATAATGATTTGAATTTCTTGCTGCCAGCTATCAAGTCCATGCGCTTTTAGGTATTTAGCGCAATCTTGATACGAAGGTACTAAGTAATCTACTCGGTCATGAGTCCACAAAGCAATATCATGAAATGCAGCCGCTATTTGTAGCTTTTGGCTGTCTTCTTCACTGATATCAGGTAACAGGTAATGGCAAAAGTTAAGCATACGAGTAACATGATTTCGATAGCCATCAAAATCCCCTTTAATTGCTTCTCGATACTCTGCCAATATTTCATCGACAAGTTTATAGCTAGTAACAACAATCATTATAAATCCTCAATTTGCTAAACATTAGGGATAGTGTAGTACTTTTCATTTTTCGACATAATGGCTAAAATGACAGTTAACATTACTTTTCAGCCAAGATACTATGAAAGAAATTGCCATTGTTGCTTACTCAGGCATAAGCTTATTTCACCTTGCTGTGCCTATCGCCATATTTAATGATGCTTTAGCGCAGCAAGCACCTCTTTTTAATGTCAAAGTATGTGCAGAGCATCCTGGCACAATTACCAGTGCCAATGGACTCCCTATTAATATTACCGAGAGCAACGCAGCAATTAAACAGGCAGATATCATTATTTTTCCAAGCTGGCGGCCTGAGATAACGCCAAGTGAAGAGATGGTTAAATTACTGCAACAAGCACATCAAAATGGCAAACTTATTGTTGGTCTTTGTCTAGGCGCATATGCCCTCGCCTACGCTGGCTTATTAGATAACAAACAAGCGACTTCTCATTGGAAATACGATAGCGACTTTATTAATCGCTTTCCAAAGGTGAAATTTGATAGCAACCCGCTGTTTATCGAAACTGACAACATCATAACCTCTGCAGGAAGCGCTGCGGCAATTGACTGCTGCCTGTATATGGTAAAACGTTTTTATGGGGTAAAAATAGCAAACCAAGTCGCTCGTATTATGGTTTCAGCACCAGAGAGAAGTGGCGGGCAGAATCAATATATAGAGCAACCACTATTAACAAGAGCCAGTGATGAACGACTTGCCAAATTGACCGACCACATATTAGCGGATCTCAGCCAAAGCTATTCATTAGGCCAGGTTGCCAATTTTTGCTCGATGAGTGTAAGAAGTTTTAGTCGGCACTTTAAACAAATCAATGGTATTAGTTTCATTACTTGGCTGGCCAATATGCGGTTAAACCATAGTTTAGCGTTACTGGAATCGACTAACTTAGCCATAACAAAAATCTCTGAGTTAGCTGGGTTTAGCTCAGAGCAAAACTTTAGAAAGCACTTTAAACAAAAGTTTGATACTAGCCCAAACGCCTGGCGTTCACTTTTTAAAAGCGCTCATGAATAGCGTTATTTGCTTATCATTTGGCTATCTAGTTATCACTAACTTGCACAACTTGTTTACCGGTAAAGCCATCATTAAGTTGTTTAGTTAACACGTCAGCAACCGCCAGAGCAGAAATAAGGCATTAGAAAACATGTCGACAAACTAATTTCTACAGTAAGTAATGCGCACCAGAAGTCGTTAGCATTTGATTGATTTAGAGAGAAAAATTTGAACCGCTTGGGTTGATTTAATGGGTAATTATTACCACAAACGGTCTAAATAATTACAGCAACAAACTCCATTTTATGTCAGCTATCTTCTAAGATATCTGACATAAATAGTAATTCTCTATCTCCATTTCGCTCCCAGAGCGCCGTAGAAGCCTCTAGCCAGATGGCCAAATTAACGATGTCACTACCGTGTAAAAATACCTATCAGCTGCCCAATAAAAATGGCTCTATCAGCTCCATTAGATATCCATAGTCTGGTAAATAATCGCCGCCATTTCCTAAAATAATCAGATAGATATTAGTTTCTCTATTCAAAAAGAAAATAGTCCTAAAACCGTCATTCTTGCCACCGTGAGAAAAGGCAGGGCCGCGGGTATTGAGCATAAAACCGTACCCGTAAGAAAATGACTCTGGTAAACCCTCTGAATAATTCTTCAGCATCAAGTTGAGTGTGTCAGCCCTAACGATGTTGTCGGTAATAAGCGCATTTATAAAATTATCCATGTCCATCATTGAGCTAAATTGACTAGAAGACCCTGTAGCGCGAAAAGGTTTCCCATAGATAAGGTCAGTAACGCCAAGATTGTATGCCCTGTTGAACGCTACAATCGGAAACTCATCAGCGATAAAACTGTCAGTCATATTCAGCGGTTCAAAAAATTCTCGCTGCATATAATCAGAAAAAGGTACTCCCTCTATTAAAGATACTACCTCTGCTAATAACACATAACCCGTATTGCTATAGTCGACACTAGTACCCGGTTCAAACTCTAAATCAGGGTTACTGGCAAAGTAGCTAACAATACCACTATTGATAACGCCCTCCGGCCAAAGCTTAGAAGCGTTAAGGTCATTATAGAAATCAGGAATACCCGATTGATGGGTCAGCAA
>MAAB01001457.1_pt1 | contig 21669 bp, 23 predicted proteins | sample 1115991 | NCBI WGS metagenome assembly MAAB01 (sample SAMN04961124, study PRJNA320927) | seawater metagenome | isolation source: sample BD02T18 sea water enriched with oil for 18 days | place: USA:Gulf of Mexico | collected 2013-07-27
ATAGCACGACCTATTAATAAATTGCCATTTGGATTTAAGGCTTTAATTTGTGGACTTAAGAATTGATTTCTTAAGTTCATAACATCCATTACATCGCCAATTACGGCTGTGAATAATTCTTTTTTAGCTAAATCAAATAATTCTTTATCATTTTCCCATGCATACATACTAAAGCCTAGTTCTTTTCTAAAGGCATTTTCATGTCTTGAATCATAGGTACAAAACGTTTCATTACAGCATCTACTATACGTTTTCCTTTTTCTTTTGAAGCCACTCTTGGATCCCCATAAATACCATTTGACGTATATTCTTTCATGGATCTATGTAACATGGCACGTGAGCCTCTAATTAAATCAGCTGCTGCCCATTCAAAAGTTGTTGTAACAGGGCCATTTACTATTTCATTCTCTCGTACATTATTTCCTTCAATATATTGTAATAAAGAAGTTTCAAATTCACAAGCATGTCCTACTCCAAATAATCCTGTTTCTGTAATATCAAAAAGTTCTTTTGATGCAATCTTCCACCAAGTCATTATTGCTAAATTACAATCTGGGTTTTTAACTCCAAAACTTTCAACTACAACAGAACCCCAAGCTTGATTGCCTCCATGTCCATTAAAAATAATAATATTTTTAAAACCATTTCTTGATACAGAACCAAGGACATCTTTTACATAAGCAATAAGTGTTTCATGACTTACACTTAATGTTCCAGGAAATTCCATATGATGCTCAGAGGAACAAATAGCTAAAGGAGGTAAAATCAATACCTCTTGCTCTATTTTTTTATTCAATTCTAGACAAAAATATTCTGCAATTAAAGTATCTGTTTCCACATTTAGATGAGGTCCATGTTGTTCAATTGCACCAATTGGAAGAATAACTGGAATAGTTTTATCCAATGCGCCTATTTCTTTTGAGGTTAAGTGTTTCCAAATCATTTTTTTACCGCCCACATTTCAATTTCTACTTTAAAGGTATATAATAATCCTGCTTGAACAGCTGCTCGCACAGGAAATGGTTCAATCATCATGCTTGAATATACTTTATTAAATCTTGGCCACTCATCTAAATCGGTCAGCCAAACATTTACTTTAAAGACATCTTCTAATCCAACACCTGCTGTATTTAATTGTTTTTTACAAGCATTTATTGTAAATTCTGTTTGTTCTTCAATAGTAGTACCTATTACATTTCCTTCTACATCAATAGGTGCTTGTCCTGAAATAACCACAATTTTTGAAGGTTCTACTTCTAAAACAGGGGAATAAGGACCTGCTGTTTTATGTTGAGAGGCCCCAGCAGGTACGCTAAAACTAGGTTTTTTATCTGCAATTGTAATGGTATTTGCACCCATAGGGTTTGGCATATATCCTACAAAACCAATAATTTTCCACTCATTATTAATTTTTCTCATTTTGTAAAGTGTTTGCCATAGAATTGCTTCTACACTTCCATCAAGTTTTGTAATAGAACCATCAAACTTTTTATGTAAAACAGCTGATTTACCTTTGATCTCAATGTCTCTTAAGGTAGTTGCATTAAATAAAGTTTCTCTTTTATCTTCTTTATATTCGCAAGATGCAAAATCGGCTGCTTGTTGTAACCAATCTTCTTTATACGTTTCTAAGCTATCATAAGTAAGAGCCCAAGAATCAGGATTGGCGCTTTTTCTAGCATCTATTCCCATAAAGTTCTCTTCAACAAAATCATCTCCACACATAGACCAATCTTGTGCTAAAAATGCGTCAATATCAACTCTTACTACTTTTTCCCAAATACTATATCTGTCTTTATCATCTTTTGAAAATGGGTTTATATCATATCTCATCTTTTTCCTTTATTTTATTATCTTTTTTGTTTTTGCATCAAATATATGTGTTTTTTCAATCTCATATGTTACATATAAATCTTCGTCTTTTACAAATTTTTCTTTTCTTGAAAATGCAATATTTGCTTCATTCTCACCAATTTTTCCATAAATTACATTTTCTGCACCTGTATATTCATGTACATTTATTGTTACCTTATGTTCATTTGGAACAAGACTTGAATGAAAATCTCTAGGTCTAATTCCTAAAATAACTTCATCTCCAACTTTTGTTTTCTCAAGCTGTTGTATAGGAAATGTATAATTATCTTTAGTTTTTAAAACTTTCAAATTATCTTCAATTTGAATTACTCCATTAATTAAAGATATATTAGGACTACCTAAAAAAGTAGCTGTAAAAATTGAGTTTGGTCTGTCATATAAATCTTCAGGAGATCCAATTTGAACAGCATAACCTTTTTCCATTAATACAACTTTATCAGCCATAGTCATAGCTTCAATTTGATCATGAGTTACATAAACAGTAGTTGTTTTTAATCTTTTTTGTAAAGATTTAATTTCATTTCTCATTACAACTCTTAATTTTGCATCAAGATTTGATAATGGCTCATCAAATAAAAAGAACTTAGGTTTTCTTACAATTGCTCTTCCCATAGAAACTCTTTGCCTCTGTCCCCCTGATAAATTTTTAGGTAATCTATCAAGATAATCACTAATGTTTAAAAGTTTTGCTGCTTCTTGAACTTTTTTATCAATTTCTTCTTTTGGCATTTTTAATATTCTTAAACCGTAGGCAATATTATCATAAACGCTCATATGCGGATAAAGTGCATATGATTGAAATACCATAGACATATCTCTTTTCTGAGGACTTACTTCATTTGCAACATTTCCATCAATAATAAGTTCACCAGAAGAAATTTCTTCTAAACCACAGATCATTCTTAATAAAGTAGATTTACCACATCCAGACTCGCCAATTAAAACTACAAATTCTCCATCTTTAATATCAACATTAATACCATGAAGTACTTCTACTCCATCATAATTTTTTTTAATATCTTTTAATACCATTGTTCCCATAATTAAACTCCAAAACTTTCAGATGTAATATCTTTTGCAAAAGGCGCAACCCCAGCACTTAGTCCAGCATCAACTCTTAAATTAACTCCTGAAATACAAAAAGCATCTTCTGAAGCCAAAAATAGTGTTGCTTTAGAAATACAAGTAGGTGTTGCAATTCTTTTTAGTGGATACCATTTTAATAAGTTATCAAAAGTTTCTGGATTTTTTTTGATTCTAAAATCCCAAGCTTTTGTTCTAACACTTCCTGGGCTTACCGTATTAGCTCTAATATTGTATTGTCCATATTCAGTTGCAATTGCATTCATATATTGAACAAGTGCAGCCTTTGAAGCACTATAAGCAGGATTTCCAACAGCTCTGTCAGAATTTACAGAACCAATAGTTACAATATTCCCATCAAGCTGTTTTTTCATCTGTTTTAAACATGCATTAGTAATATAATATGTTCCATTTATATTAATTTGTATATCTTTTTCCCAATTGGCAACTGAAGTAGTTTCAAGTGATTCACACTGAGTTACTCCAACATGATTAATTAAAATATCAATTGCATTTTTTTCTTTTATAACGTCATTTATAATAGCTTCAATATCTTCTTTAGAAGATATATTAGCTATTACTCTTTTATAATTTGTTAACTTTTCTTTTTTTAATTCTTCTAAAAAAGGATCTAATGTTTCAGCTCTTACACCAAGTGCTACAACAAATCCACCTTCTTTTATAACTTGTCTTGTCATTTCTTGTGCCATTTCACCAGCAGCTCCAGTTATTACAACAACTTTATCTTTAAATCTCATTTTCTACCTTTCTATTTCACTGAACCAGAAGTTAAACCACCAATAAGGTGTTTTTGTAACCACGCAAAAAGTATTGCAACCGGAATAGTAGCAATTATTACTGATACCATAATATAATCCCATCTAATTGAGTAATATCCAGTCATTTCTATAATTCCTAATTGAATTGTATATGAACTAGAATCTCTTAGCGTTGAGAATGCAATAATAAATTCATTCCATGAATTTACAAATGTAAACATCGCAACAATTACAACGGCTGGAAGAGCGAGTGGTAAAAAGATTGTTAATAGAGATCTTAATCTACTAGCTCCTTCAATCCATGCTGACTCTTCTAAATCTTTAGGAATTGTTTCAAAATAACTTTGTAACATCCAAACACAAAATGCTATATTAAATGCTGCATAAATTACAGATAAAAAGCTTAAAGAATCAACAACTCCAATATAAACCATAAGTCTAAATAAACCAAGTACTAGTACAATTGGTGATAACATTTGAGTTACTAATAAAAAGAATCTATATGCCTCTTTACCTTTAAACTCAAATCTGGTCATTGCGTATGCCGTTGGTGCTGCTATTACTAAAGCAATTAGGGTTGCTAAGGTTGAAATAAAGAGTGAGTTAATTAATGAATCAACAATATTTGTATTGTTCCAAACTTCTAAAAAGTTACCCCATTGAAATTCACTTGGTATAAATGAGGGTGGAATTTGAGTTAATTCTTTTCTTGGTTTTAATGCTGTAAATAAGGTTACAATAAAAGGAAAAAGTACAGTAAACATAACAGGAAGTAAAACTGCCCAGCATATTAGTGTTTTTTTAAGTTTATTATTTTTCATTATTTTTTCTCCTTCATTGCAAAGTATGCATAAATAACAGTAAATGCTAATAATAGAGCTAACATAATAATTGATACAGCAGCTGCCAAACCAATTTCACCATATTGAAATGCCATTTTGTAAAGATAAGTTGGCAAAATATCAGTTGAGTTTGAAGGTCCACCTTCAGTCAAGATCCAAATTATTGGAAATGAATTAAATACGTATATTACATTTAAAACTATTGCTATGTTGATAAATGGTTTTAAAAGTGGAAGAGTTAAAGTTTTTAATCGTGTTAAGTATGATGCGCCATCTAAATAAGCAGCTTCATATATATCTTTTGGAATAGAAGTTAATCCACCCATTAAAATTGAAATAGTAAAAGGAATTGATACTAAAATTCCTATTAAAATTTGCATAGGAAAAGCAGTGCTAGCATCAGCTAACCAACCAATATTTTCGTCAATTAAACCCAATGATATTAATAAATGATTTAACATTCCATAATCAGGGTTTAATATCCATTTCCAAATAACAGCTGTCATAGCTAAAGAAATTGCCCACGGTAACATAATAATTGTTGTTGCAATACCTTTCCCATAAAAATCTTCATTTAGTGCTAATGCAATAGGAACTGAAATAACTACAGTTCCTACTACAACAGACACAGTCCAAAAAAGTGTTCTTATCATTACTTCAAAAAACAATTCATCTTCAAATACGTCTTGATAATTCAATAATCCAATAAAACCATTTAAGTCACCAAAGGTACTTACATCATTTAATGATAATCTAATTAAATCAATAATTGGATATGAAATAATAATAAATGCAAGTAAAAAACTTGGTGCTATATACAATAGTGGTTTTAATGATTTTTGATTCATGATTATCTTCTTGCTGCTCTATTAATTTTTTTATGAGCTGAATTCATAGCTTGTTCTGGTGTTTTTTTACCAGCATACATAGCTTGTAATTCATTTCTTAAAATATCAATAATTTTTGTTCCTTTTGTATGAATAAATGCAAACTTAGCATTTGGAACAGCAGAAATCATTGCTTGCAAATGTTTTGCTTCAAATTCTTTCTCTTTACCAGCAGCATGTGTTACAGGTAAAAGGTTTGCTTTTGCAATCCAATCAGCTTGATACTGTGGTTTATTTGAAAACATTAAAAATTTAACTGCGTCTTCTTTTACTTTAGAATTTTTAGATAAGTGAACTGCATCAATAACACCTAAAGTAGTACCTTTTTTAGATGAATCCATTCCTGGTACATCAGTTTGTACAAAGTTTATATTGTGACCTTCTGATTTAATTTGCTCTGCTAATACACCATGTGTAATCATCATTGCAAGTTTACCTTGTTTAAAAAGTTCTTGTAAATCTTCTCTATTATATGATGCAACATTTTTTTGAGAAGCTCCTTCTTTAATTAAAGAATTATAAAACTTAGCTGCTTTTAAAGCTTCTGGTGAGTTTAACGCTGATTTAGTTCCACCTACCGTTTTATCTAAAACAGAACCACCAAAGTTCCATAAAGCATAGTAGAAATATTTTTCCATTTCAACTTCTTTACCTTGAATACCAAAACCAGCTGCATCAGTCTTTTTTGATACTTTTACTGCAGCTTCTTTAAGCTCGTTCCATGTTGTTGGAACTTTTGCTCCTGCTTTTTTGATTAAATCTAAGTTAACATATAAGTTTCTAGCAGATGTAACACTAGGTAGGGCATATAACTTCCCATTTACTTTTGCAGCTTCTAATAGCGAATTAGGAAACTGTGCTAAGTCTTCTTTGCTTAAGTAAGAATCTAAAGCTTCAAGTTTACCTCCACCTACATAAGTTGGAACCCAACCTCTTGTTGAATAAATTAAATCTGCATTTCCACCTGAGAAAAAATCAGTTTGAATTTTCTGTTGCCACGAAGACCAAGAACCAACTTCTAATTTTACATCTATACTTGGATTTGCTTTTTCAAAATCTGCTACTATTTTCTCAAAACCAGGTTTTGTATCATCACTATATGCAGGAACGGATACTCTAAGTGTTGATGCATAAGATAAAGTTGAAACTGCACATACTGTTGCTAATACTTTTAATAAATTTTTTTTCATAATTTTCCTTTTTCATTAATTACGGACATTCCTGCCAACTTTCATAAATAAATACATCTAATTAATAGCCATACAAATTAGATAAGTGTTATTTATGATACAAATAACTCATTTGTTTTATAAGATTCAATCGCCTCCTCATCAAGTTCAATTCCTAAACCAAGACCTTTTGGTAAATATGCATAAGGTGCTTCAATTTTTAAGGGAGTTTTTAATAAATCATGTTCTCTTATTAATCTTCCAAATATATCACTAGGCCAAATACAATTTTGCGTTGCGCTTACTTGGTGTACATACATAGCCTCTAAAATTCCTAAATCAATTTCACTTCCATGCCAAGAATACATATTTGCAGCATTGGCAATTAAGTCTTGTTGTTGAAACTTTGCAAGTCCTGCATTAAAGTTAAAACCATCCGCTGATCTATGATTTAAGATATTAATTACATCATGAATTCTTTGACCTTGATAAATATAAGGTAAAGAGACATGTCTAACTATCTTAATATCAGTAAATTCTCTTAAACTTGCGTAATCTTGAATCATCCAAAAAGGCATAGGATCTTCTAAACAAAAAACATTTCCTACTTTTTCTAAATCTCTTACAATTTTTTTAGTTTCACCTAAGTTTTCCCATCGTTGATTGGGATCAAAAATTACTGTCATATCAGGTGCTGCTTTTTTGATTTCTTCACAAGTTGCTACTACATCATCTTCTAAATCAGCTTTAAATTTAATAGAGTCATATCCCATATCTGCAAAGTTCTTAGCAACTGCTCCTACTTCACTTACTTCTCTATGAGAAGACCAAGAACCTACTTTAACTTTATCTTGTAAAGGGCCTCCTAATAAATCAACTACTCTTAAGTCATGTGATTTTGCATAAGCATCCCAAATACAACATTCAAAGCCATCATATTCTCTGTATAAACCAATAGGAAGTTTTCTTAATGATAAATCATTTAAATCAACGCCAATAAGTGATTGCGCAATACTTTTAACTAAGTCCATGTTATGGTCTCTATAAAACTCACCAAAACCTATAATTCCATTTTCTAATTCCATTCTTACAATTAACTTAGGAAGTTCATCAAATTGTGCAGACCATCCATCACTTGCTTTTTTTATTACAGGTAACATATGCAAGGGTTTATTTATACTTTTACTTGAAATCATACCTTCTTTTGCAGGTACAATAACCTCTGTAAAATGAAAAGACTTAATTTTGTTATTCTTCATAACTATCCTTTTAAATATTATATCGGTTCAGAATTTTTGTTCAACTTAAAAAAAACTATTAAATGAATATCTAATTCTAAATATATATTCAATTATGACATCAAATTTAGAACTTATCTAGTAAATTGAATATAATATCAAATAAATGAAGCAAGTGTGTCATTATGAAACTTAATTTAAGAATATTAAATTCATTTTGTAGTATATCTAATTGATATTTATTATTATGAAGATTACTGCTAACAATAATAAACATATTGAATATTATTGTAAAAAGTGTAAAAAAGCTTGTTCTTATTATTTAAGGAAGAAGAGAGAAGTATTCGTAGGTTAAAAATACTAGCATATCTAAAAAGATATGCCTATATTTTAGTATTTAGTATTTGCTTTATCAACTTCTTGGATATAAACACCTAAAAGTTCTTTTGCTTTATCGTCGTATTTTTCTTCAATTAGTTTTTTAACAGCTGGTTGAGAAACGGCTCTCATTCTGTCTAATTCTTTTTGGCTCAAAGAAGAAACTTTCATTTTTTTAGATAAAAAAGCTAAACCTCTTGAATCAGAATTTGCAATTGCTAATGAAACACCACGTCCTGCAACTATCCCTGCTCGTGTTGCACGATTAATAATTCTTTTTTCATCTTTACTTAAAGTGTTGTAGAACTTTTTATTCATAGTGAAAGTATAAGGAGTGAATAAATGATTTGTTACTGTTAAGTATTTTTGTACTTCATAAAATTTTGCAAAACTTACTGTTGGAATTGGATTCATTTGACCATCAATAACTCCTGTTTGTAATCCTGTATAAACTTCAGCCCACGATAATGGATAGGCTTGTGCCCCTAATGAATTAAGTATTTTTTGATGTGAAGCAAGTGTCATCGTTCTAATTCTAATACCTTTAAAATCTTCTAATGTTTTAATAGCACGTTTAGAGTTCGTGATTCCAAAAAAACCACCCGTATCTGGAAACCCAAGTACTTTTACATCTTTTAATTCTTTTTCCATATCTATAGCCATTGCATTTCCAAAAGCACCATCCCAAACACTGTAGGCAGCAACATAAGAATTAAATGCAAAAGGCAAGTCAATAATTCCAATTCTTGGATATGAAGAAGCCATTGCTCCAACACTTGTTATTGTTGCTTGTACAATTCCTTGTCGTGTCATTGCTAAATGTTCTTTTGATGAACCTAATTGATTAGATGGATAAATCTCAACTTTAATTTCTCCATTACTTGCAGTTTCAACGATACTTTTAAATGTTCCAGCAAATGCATGTGCTGGATTTTCAAATACGTCTTCTTTATTATCGTGTGCAAATTTAATTGTTTTTTGTGCATATGCACCACTTACCATAAGTCCTGCTAATAATATACTTGTTACTATTCTTTTCATTTTATATTCCTTGTTATTTTTTTTCAAGCATGTGTATTTTCTCATGCTTCACAATTTCTTTTCAAGTTAAATATGTCCTCCCTTACAAAAGTATTTTTCTCATTTATAAAAAGCCTAATAATCTTGGAATAAACAATGCAAAATCTGCCCAATACGCAAATAAAAATAAAACAGCTATTTCTACAATCAAGAAAGGCCATAAACTAGCAGCAATTCGCTCCATTTTCTCTCCTGTAACAGAAGATAATACAAAGAGACAAGCTCCTATAGGGGGCGTCATAAGTGATATGTTTAATGCAAGTACAAAAATAATTCCTGCATGCAGGGGATCAATTCCAATACTTGCAGTAATTGGTACCAAAATCGGTGCTAAAATAATCAACATTGCTGTAATATCCATAATCATTCCTACTACTAATAAAAACACAATAATTAGTAATAAAATCAAATAGGGATTTTCCGTAATTCCAATAATTGCCGTTGTCAAAGCTTGTGGAATTTGTTCAAAACTTAAGTACCAGCCCAAAATTGAAGCAGATGCAATAATTAAGAAAATTACTCCACAAATTCTTGAGGTATTTAAAATGATTGAACATAAAACATTAAAACTAAGATTTTTATAAACAATAACACCTAACATTAGAGCATAAGCAACTGCAATAGACGCAGCTTCAGTTGGCGTAAAAATTCCAAATATAATTCCACCTAAGATAATCAAAGGCATAATAAGTGCTAAGTAGGCTTCTTTAAAAGCATGAACAACATCTTTAAAGGTAGCTCTATTTTCTGCAATTGGAAATTTTCTACGTTTTGCAACAACGGTTATTACCATCATACAAACAATACAAATTAAGATACCAGGAAGTATTCCTGCTGCAAATAAACCACCAATGGATACTCCCATTAAAGAACCATATACAACCATTAAGCCAGAAGGAGGGATGGTGGGACCTATGATAGAACCAGCTGCTGTTACTGCACAAGCAAAGGGTCTATCATAACCTGCTTTTACCATTGCAGGAACCAATGTTCTTCCAAAAGCAGCCGCATCACTAGTAGCAGCTCCACTAACGCCTGCAAAAAATACTGATGAAATCATATTAGCATGAGCTAAACCTCCTGGTTTATGCCCTACAAGTACATTTGCAAATGCAATGATTTTGCTTGTAATTCCAATGTGATTCATAATTTCACCTGCCAAAATAAAAAATGGCATTGCTAAAAATGGAAAAAGATTCAAACCATTAAATATCTTTTGTGGAACAATAGACATAAAATCAAAACCAGAAATGGTCATAATTCCAACAATTCCACTAATTCCTACAACAACACCTATTCTTAAGCCTAAAATTAAAAGTCCAAAAAAAGTAAATAAAACTATCATGTAAAACTCCTTTGTGCTTTTTCATCCAAATCATAAACGTGAATATCACCAAAATCCCTTATTCCTGTACATATAACTTGTAAGCAAGAAATAAAAGCAAAAGTAGGAATACTTAAATAAGGGATAAACATTGTTACTCCAATAATAGAATCTACGTATTTAGATGCACCGCTATTTGCAAAATCAAGCCCATAAATAAAAATAATAAGAAAGAAAATAAAAGTGATAATGTCTAATATCACTAATACTGGAACTCTTAAAACTCTTGGCATTTTATTTAAGACTAAAAATAAACCAATATGCTCTCTTTTGGCTAAAGCACAAGGAACTGCCAATAAAACAGCCCATATCATAAAATATCGAGCCATTTCCTCAATCCATGCAATCTCCCAACCAAATACATATCTGTCTAAAACACCAATCCATACATCAACAACCAAAATCATCATTAAAACTACAATGACAAATGCATTTATTTTACTAATTCCTGCACTTATTTTTCCGAAGAATTGTTTTGTACTTGTTCCCATTTTTACTCCTTAATCTATATAAAATAAAAATTCAAAATTAATATTGAATAATTAATATTGAATTATTATTCATATTTATAAATTTTGTTATAAAATATATTCAAAATTTCGCAGTAATGTATAAAAAAGTGTAAAATTTGAATATATTAAATAACATTCTAAATTATTGCATTAAAATTGAATAAAATATTACTTTGTGAATATTTCAAATAAAAAATATTCATATTGTTTCATTATTACACTTTTTATTGTACAATACGAATATAAAATAGTTTAAAAGAGGTTAAAATGAAAATAATAGAGTCATATAATGAAAATAAAACCCATTTTTCTGCAATTATAGAAAGGTTGATGCGATATTTTAATGTAAGCCAATCAAAAGATTTAAGTGATTTGCTTGAAGTAAATTATGCAACCTTTTCAACATGGATAAGAAGAGAAAAAATTCCTTATGAATTATTAATTGAATTATGTCTTAAAAAAGGTATCTCGCTAGATTGGTTACTTGCAGGCGTTAAAAATGAAAATCTGTATGGACAAGAAACTAAAGATGAGAATGTTGTAATTAACTCTTTTGTTAATAAAGAACATAAACATATTGATATTTTAGCAGTAGAAGAACATTTAAAAGACAAGCATTATTTATCTGTATCCCAAAATATAATTGATCGTTTTGCAGAAGGCGAAAAATTGGATGAGCTAAAAATGGTTACCGTTGTTGGTTCTTCAATGAGTCCTACTATTAACAATGGGGACAAAGTCTTTATTTCAACTTTTGCAGAAGATGAAGAATTATATAATAGTATTATGTATTTAGTAGTTTATAAAAACAGAACCTATATTAAAAGAATACAAGTAAATCCTGTAAATAAAAAAGTAAGATTAATTTCTGATAATGATAAATATGAAACCTTTGAAATTTCAGTTGAAGACTTAGGTGATTTTAAAGTTATAGGAAGAGTTATTTTTAAATGTTCTTTTGATGATGTAATTTAGTTTAATACAAATCTTTTATTCTGCTTATACTAAAGACATGAAAATAAACTGATTTTATTAATTACTTATAGAAAACTTAATGATTATAATGATAAGATAACATAACAAATTAAATACATTATATTTAAATACCTATAATATGTCATATATAGAATATCCTGTTGTAGAAATGGGAGAAAAAGTGTCGGTATTTTAAAAATAAATTTGTAGAAATTAAGAATTTAAGTAAAGAGCGTATTCGTAGTAAAATCCATTATTAGAATATAAATAGAAAAGTATAAGGAAATAAAAGAATGATCAAGATAGCAGTAATAGGCGAATGTATGGTAGAGCTGTACCAAGATAAAAAAGGCTCATATAAACAAACATTTGGAGGAGATACTTTTAATTGTGCCGTGTATTTAAAACGATCGTTGAAAAATGCCAAAGTAGAATATATTACCGTATTAGGTGAAGATACACGTTCTTCACAAATGTTAGAATTTTTTCATAAAGAGAATTTAGCTACAACTTACGTAGACAGATTAAAAGATAAAAATCCAGGTTTATACATCATAGATACAAATAATGGTGAACGAAGTTTTGATTATTGGAGAGGTCAAGCAGCTGCAAAAGAATTGTTTTTAACACAAAGCTTAGATAAATTATCAAAAGATTTATTAAGTTTTGACTTGATTTATTTCTCAGCGATTACATTAGCAATTATGAGTGAAAAAGGAAGAGATAACCTCTTTAAAATCATTAAAAAAGCAAGAGCAGCCGGTGTTAAAATTGCTTTTGATTCAAATTATCGTCCACGCTTGTATAAAAATCAAGACGATGCAAGAAGAATCTATAATCAAGTAGTTAATTATACGGATATCTTTTTGCCTTCAATTGATGATGAGATTGATTTATGGGGAGCAAGTACGCCTTCTGATATTATTAAAAAATCTTTAGAAGCAGGAATAAAAGAAATTATAATTACCTGTGGAAAAGAAGATATTGTTTGTCATTATGAGGGAGTTACTGTTCATAAAAAAACAAAACAACTAAAAAATATTGTTGACTCAACGTCAGCAGGAGATTCTTTTAATGGACAATACCTAGCGTCAAGATTAAAAGAAAAAAGTATTAATAAATCTATAAAAAAAGCCAAAAAACTAGCTGCAAAAGTAATAATGCATAAAGGCGCAATTATGCCAAAGGATAAAAATGATTAAGAACTTTAAAAATTCACCTGTAATTCCTGTATTAACATTTAATGATGTAAAAGAAAGTTTAAAAATATCAGAAGTATTAGTACAAGAAGGTTTAACAAATCTGGAAATTACGCTTAGAACTCCAAATGCCTTAGCTTGTATAGAAGCTATTGCAAAAGAGTTTCCTTCTGCTAATGTAGGAGCTGGAACAATTGTAAAAAAAGAGCAATTGAAACAAGTTCAAGATATTGGATGTACTTTTGCAGTCAGCCCTGGAGCTACCAAAACGCTAATTCAAGAAGCAAAAAGTTTGAATTTGGATTATTTGCCAGGTGCTTCAACTCCCAGTGAAATTATTGCTTTAATGGAAGAAGGAATCTTTTTCCAAAAGTTTTTTCATGCAGGAAACTCAGGTGGATATAAAATGCTTCAAGCCTATGCAAATATCTTTGAAGATGTTTCATTTTGCCCAACAGGTGGAATAGGGCAAAAAGATTTTAAAGAATATTTAGGCTTAAAAAATGTTGTGTGTTTAGGTGGATCATGGATGGTTAATACAAAAACGATGTCTTTAGAGGATATTAGAAATGAAGCTAAAAACATTAGTGCTTTGATAAAAGCTTAAGCATAAAATCTTAAGAAAAATAACAAAAACATTGTTTCAATGTATAATAGGTTATAATGTCAATACAACATAACAAAAACAGTTTTATTTAGAATGCAAGGACATATAATTTGTTTCATAAAAATGGTATACCTTTATATACACAATTAAAAAATAAACTCTTAAAAGATATTAAAGAGAATTATAAAGTTGGGGACATGATCCCTGCTGAGATTAGGTTAGAAAAACAGTATGAAGTTAGCCGTATTACGGTTAGAAAAGCAATTGAAGTGCTTGAAAAAGAGAATGTTTTAGAGCGTAAACAAGGGAAAGGTACCTTTGTCAAAGCACATAAAATTTTATACGATGCGAATTCTATTGGTTCTTTAACACAAAGACTTGCGAAACAAAAAGATATTATTAAAACAGAATCTCTGCACTTTCTAGTTATTGAGGGGGAGCATTACGTAAAAGATTTACTAAAATGCTCTAAATTATTATGTATCAAACGTATACGTTTATTAAATAATGTTCCTTTTGCTTTGATGTGTAATTATTTAGATTTTGATTTGGTACCTAATATAGAAGAACGTTTTAAAATTGAATCTTTATATACCTTTTTAAAAGATGAATATAAAATTGAATTTTATAATGCAGAAGAAACAGTAGAAGCTAAAAATGCCAGCAAAACAGACGCACAAAAACTAGGTATTAGTGAAAGAGATGCTTTATTATCTTTACACCGTCTCTCTTTTGATAAATACAACAATCCAGTTGAATATTCAGATATCTTAATTAAAGCCAATATGTATAAACATAAAATAACATTATCCAATGATAGGCTTTCAAATATTTAAAAAATAAAAGAGAACTATGCAAATTGAAACAATTAATTTTAATGAAATGTATATAGAACAAAAGAATAAAACTACTTTCCAAGCCAAAAATAAAGAGGCTTGGAACAATAAAGCCCCTTCCATGAATAAAAATATTCATAAATCAATTTACAATCAAAATTTTTTAAATCATATAAATCTAGAGGGTATAAACTCTTCTTTAGATATAGGGTGTGGGGTAGGAAATTTATCTCTTTTATTATCAAAAAAACTTCAAAATGTTTACTGTTTGGATTTTTCAAATAAAATGTTAGAACTATTAAAGAAAAATGCACAAAAAGAAAAATGCACAAATATTAAAAACTTTAATCTGTCTTGGTACGATGCTTGGGAAAATGTTCCTAAAGCAGACTTAGTGATTGCTTCACGTTCAATGGAAGTAAAAAATATGCAAGAAGCCTTAGAAAAACTCAATAATCAAGCGCTTAAAAAAGTTGTACTTTCTTATAAAGTAGGAGGAAGTTTTTTAAGCTTGGATATTTTAAAAGCCTTGAATAAAAAGATTAATAAAAAACCTGATTACATATATATTTTAAACATCTTATATAATATGGGAATTAATGCTTCTTTAAATTTTATTAAAAGTGAAGGCAGGAATATTGGGTATAAGAATTTTGAAGATTTCCTTATTTCTGTTGCGTGGAGTTTGGGAACATTAAATCAAGAAGAAGAAAATCTTTTAGAACAATATTATCACAGTAATATAAAAATTCAAAAAGAAGATACTTACGTAGAATGGGCAATTATAGCTTGGGATAAAAAGTAAAACAAAAATATCAATAATTTAATGCAAAAAATACAAAGTATTTGCTATATTGAAGAAAATTATTTGAACAAAAAAAGGTTAATTATGGAATATAAAATTACACAAGGTACAGTTGGGGTTAGACCCAATGTTACTCTACCAAACCCAGAAATTTTAAATGTTCTTGGTGAAGATGGAATGAGAGCCTTGACTAAAGAACATTATGAAATATTAAGACACTCAGAAATAAAAGACTTATTCCCACCCAATGATGCAGGAATTGAAATGGCAATAAAACATGCATCGGATTTTTTTATTCAAATTTGTGGGGGTCAAAGACATTTTGATCAAAACAGAGGAAGACCAATGATGGCAGCACGACATTCTCCTTTTAAAATTGATCAAGCAGCAAGAGTTATCTGGTTAGAAGCCTATGCAACAATTTTAGAAGATACGAATTTAAGTGAAGAATTAAAAGAATCTTTCTGGCAGTATTTGGATATTTTTTCAATTTGGATGATGAATACAAGAGACTAAAACACTAAGGCAAAGAAGATGACGATACTTATTATTGGAGCAGGAATTGCTGGTTTAAGTACAGCAATATCTTTAAAACTTCAAGGCTTTAATGTAGAAATATATGAAAGAAATTCTTCTATATCCGATATGGGGGCAGGTATCGTATCTTGGCCCAATGCCTCAAATATTCTAGAAAAACTAAATCTTTTACCTGATGTCCTTAAAGTATCAGGAAAAGTAAGCTCAATGAATCGTTTTACCAGTGAAGGTGAAGCCATCTTTTCAATGGATATAATTACAATCAATGAGCTTATGTCATATCCTAGTTTATCTATTCTTAGAGCTGATTTAATGCATATTTTAAATAATAAAATTACTGAAATGAAAATTCCAATACATTTTAATCATGATTTACTTTCTTTTGTTACACAAAATAATATTGCAAGTGTGAAATTTTCTAATAATGAAATAAAAGAAGCCGATGTTATTATTGGTGCTGATGGACGAATGAACTCTCTTGCTAGAGAATATGTAAGTGGAGATAATACACCTAAGTATCAAGGCTTTATAAACTGGGTGGGAATTATTAAAAGCAAAAATGAAATTTTTACTGACTTAAGTGTAAGTGATTATTGGGGAATAGGCAAACGTTTTGGAATCGTACCTATTTCTAAGCATCTTGCTTATTGGGCTGCTGGAAGTACTTCTTCGAAAATAAAGCCAAAAAAACCTTCTTTATACAAGAGTGAAGTGCTCAATGCATTTAAAGATTGGCCTTCAAATATTTCGGATATTATCCAAAACTCACAAAATGATACTATTAATAAAATATATGTACATGATCATGACCCCCTTTCTAAGTGGCATAAAAACAATGTCATTTTAATAGGTGATTGTGCACATGCTGCATTGCCAACTTCTGGACAAGGCGCTTGTCAAGCCTTAGAAGATGCCTGGCATATTGCTAAGTGTTTAAAACAAAATTCCCTTAATATTAACAAAGCTTTTGAAAACTTTAGCAAAATCAGAATAAAAAAAACAAGCACTATTATCAGCAGTGGAAGGCAGTTTGCTTCTTCAATATTTAATGAGGATAAAATTTTTTGTTTAAATAGAAATGAACGCTCAAAAACCAGTGATTCAAATAAACAAGCCACTGCCATGGCAAATATTTGGCAGGAGCATTTACCTCTTTAAAACAAAAGATTTTAAGCTTTATCTTTAATCATATTATGTTAAAATTTCTGATGTTAAATAAATATGAAATATTAAAAAATACCTTTGGCCATGAGGCCTTTCGCTCTTTTCAAGAAGATGTTGTTGATGCTATAATTGCAAAAGAAGATGTACTTACTATTCTTCCTACTGGTGGCGGAAAATCTCTTTGTTATCAATTGCCTGCTTTATTAATGCAAGGTGTTACTGTTGTTATTTCTCCTTTAATTGCATTAATGCAAGATCAAGTAAGAGCTTTAAAAGATTTAAACATTAAAGCTTCTATGATAAACTCCCTTCAAACGCCTAATGAAAACAATGAAGTTTTACAAGCTTTATTAAAGCATGAATTAAAATTTGTTTATGTTGCCCCTGAGCGTTTTACTTCTAATGATTTTGTGAGTGTTTTACAAAGAATTGATATTAATTATTTTGTAATAGATGAAGCCCATTGTGTATCTGCTTGGGGGCATGAATTTAGAGCAGAGTATAGAAATCTTGACAGATTAAAACATTTTTTTCCTGATACCTCTATTGCGGCATTTACAGCAACAGCTACGCATAAAGTACAAGAAGATATGAAAACATCTTTACGTTTAAACAATGCAAAAGAATTCAGAGCCAAAACAAAGAGGGATAATTTAATTATTTCATGTAAACCACGAGTATCAAATGGAAAGAATCAGATTTTATCTTTTTTAAAAGCTCACAAAGGTATGTGTGGTATTATTTATACCTTTACTAGAAAAGAAACGCAAGCAACGGCTAAATATTTAAATGAACATGGATATAAAGCTAAAGCCTATCATGCAGGTTTAAGTGCTGAGATTAAAAATGAAGTTTTTAATGATTTTGTGTATGAAAAAATTGATATAGTAGTTGCTACCATTGCTTTTGGAATGGGAATTGATAAATCCAATATACGATTTGTTATTCATACTTCTATGCCTAAAACGCTAGAGAATTATTATCAAGAAATAGGGCGTGCTGGAAGAGATGGAGATTTGTCTTATGTTCACTTATTGTATTCTAAAAGTGATGAAATTAAACGAAAAATACAAATAGATGACGGTTTAGATAATGCCTATAAAAGTACAGCGTTAGATAAATTAGAAAAGATGTACAGATATTGTATTTCTAATAATTGTCGTCATACTATTATTGCTTCATATTTTGATGATAAAATAGATGAATGTTTAAAATCATGTGATAATTGTACCAAAGAAGAAGTGGAGCAAATTGATATTACTCTTGATGCTCAAAAATTACTTTCTTGTATTTACAGAGCAGAGCAACGCTTTGGTTTAAATCATATTATTGATATTTTAAGGGCTTCAAAAAATCAAAAACTCTTAGATATGAATCATGATAAACTCTCTGTTTATGGAATTGGAGAGCATAAAAATAAGAATGAATGGATTGCTATTGCAGATAAGCTTATTGATACGGAAGTTCTTTCATTGGGAGAATACCGCGTTTTAAAATTATCAAATATTGCTTTTGATATTTTAAAATCCAAAGAAAAAGTATTTATTGATTCAGATAAGATGGGACAAAGTGTTAAAGAAGAAAGTATTGAAGAAGAACTATCTTTTGATGAAGAATTATTTGAAAAATTTAGAAACTTAAGACGTGAGTTATCCAATGAAAAAGAAGTACCTGCTTATGTTATTTTTGGAGATAAAACACTAAAAGAACTTTGCTTGAAACTACCAAGTTCGCAAGAAGAGATGTTGGATATTAATGGTATTGGACAGGTTAAATATGATAAATACGGAGAAATATTTTTAAATTTATGCCTTAACATTAAAGAAGAATTTCAAGATAAGTTAAAAGACAGAGTTGAGCTTAAAAAATTAAGTAAAACCTATATAGAAACGTTTTCTTTGTTAGAAGAAGGTAAAAGTTTAGAAGAAGTATCTCAAATTAGAGACTTAGGTCTTGCTTCAGTATTATCCCATTTGAAACTATTGACTCAACATCAAAAAATAAGCGCTCTGCAAAAAGACAAACTCTTAGAACCCATTAAAATTGATACAAATTTGATTACTTGGATTGAACAAGGCTTAGAACTTAAAAGCTTAAAAGAGTTAAAACAGGATTTGTATCTGTATGAATATTTAAAGGATTTAAATGCAAAATGAGGCCCTTCAATATAAAACACTCTTCTTAACAGAAGATAAATACAATGGTTTTACTCTTGATAACAAAAAAGTATTTTGTGATACAAAGGATTTTGAAAATAATATAAAAGAGTTGCTTGATACCTTAAGAAAAGAAAAAAGAAGATTGTTATGGATTCCTTTAGATATCAAACAAGCTTCTTATATTCCTATTTTGACAAAGATGGGTTTTTTCTTTCATACCTGTGAAAAAGACAAACTTTTGTTGGTAAAAGAACTAAGTTCTACTTGTATTATTCCAACAGCATCAAACCATACTTTAGGTGTGGGAGTAGTAGTGTTTAATAATAAGAATGAAGTATTATTGGTAAAAGAGAAATACTCCAATATTGGTTTTAAATTACCTGGTGGGCATATTGATGATGGAGAGTTAATTACTTCTGCAGCTATTAGGGAAGTAAAAGAAGAAACAGGGATTGATATAGAATTCCAGAGCATTGTTTCTTTGGGACATTTTTTTCCACATCAATTTAATAAAAGTAATTTGTATATTTTATGTATTGCAAAAGCGCTTAGCAGTGAAATTAATATTCAAGATACCCACGAAATACTTGAATGTAAATGGATAGATATTCAAACATATATTAATGATGAAGATGCTTTTGCGTATAATAAAGAAATAGTAAAAATTGCTTTAAAACAAAAAGGTTTAAAGCAAAAAGAATTTAATTCTTTTAGAAGTACACTTAAACACTATGAGTTATTTTTTTAAATAAATGATTCTATAAAGAAGAAAAAATATAAAGGTTCACCTTGGAATATACCTCACAACGAATGGTTATGTATCCTCACTTAAATGCAGCAGGAATTCTTTTTGGAGGAATGGCTTTGGCTTGGATTGATGAAGAAGCTATTATTTTTGCAACCAATCTTTTAAAAACAAGCAAAATTGCCTTGGTTAAAATGTCAGAAGTTGTTTTTAAAAATATTGCTAATATTGGAGATATTGTAATTATGGGTACCGAACTTGTAAAAGTTGGTAGAACATCTATTACTGTACGTTGTGAAATTAAAAATAAAACAACAAATAAAATCATTTTAATTGTAGAAGAAATGGTGATTGTTGCTCTAGATTTCAATAAACAACCCACGCCTCATAATTTAGACAAAATGCATTAGTTTTATTTTTATGATTTCGTTAAATTGTAAACTTAAAGTATAAAAAAAGAAAAAAACTAGTCCAAGTACTTGGAATATTTTTAAGATGATTTAAATATAATCGCATTTGAAAACATATTGTTTTAGTAATTAAATAAATTAATTTTGAGGTTAAAATGGAAAATGCATTTAGAGTAGAGAAAGATTTTTTAGGTGAGATGGATATTGATATTCATGCGTATTATGGAATACAAAGTTTGCGAGCTAAGAATAATTTTGATATTACACGAACAAATATTTCTTTGTTTCCTAATTTTATTAAATCTTTGGGAAAAGTTAAAAAAGCCTGCGCTTTAGCTAATTATGAATTAGGGGATTTATCCTTGGAGCAAAAAGATGCTATTGTTCAAGCGTGTGATGAAATAATTGATGGTAAATTCATTGATCAGTTTATTGTTGATCCTATTCAAGGAGGAGCTGGAACTTCCACGAATATGAATGCAAATGAAGTAATAGCAAATCGTGCCTTAGAAATATTAGGCCATCCAAGGTCAGCGTATCATATTATACATCCAAATAATGATGTAAACCGTTCACAATCAACCAATGACGCTTATCCTACTGCAATCAAAATCACTTTATATGAATTGATTTTCAAATTAAAAGAATCTTTACGTTATTTAGGAAAAAGCTTTGATCATAAAGCAGAAGAATTTAAAAATGTTTTAAAAATGGGAAGAACGCAATTACAAGATGCAGTTCCTATGACACTAGGACAAGAATTTAAAACCTATTCCGTAATGATTGAAGAAGATGTATTTAGATTAAGAGAAGCACAAGCCTTGCTTAAAGAAATTAATTTAGGAGCTACGGCTATTGGAACAGGTATTAATACTAAAAGTGAATACCGTCATGTAGTTATTAGACACTTAAGAGATGTTACTGGAGTTGACTTTGATAATTCTGGTAATTTAATTGCAGATCGTGGCTGCCTTTAAACACCTGGGAAAACGCGTCGCCTTTTTC
>MAAB01001458.1_pt1 | contig 21659 bp, 14 predicted proteins | sample 1115991 | NCBI WGS metagenome assembly MAAB01 (sample SAMN04961124, study PRJNA320927) | seawater metagenome | isolation source: sample BD02T18 sea water enriched with oil for 18 days | place: USA:Gulf of Mexico | collected 2013-07-27
AAAAATAAATAAGTGCGCCTATAAAGGCATTTATAAATGTAACTGACTGAAATATTGTAACACTTGGAAACTACAGGACGAATACTTACGTAATGGAGACTTCAAACAAGAGACTTTCTTTCTAGCTGCGGGCACTATATAGAAGACACTCACTGTGGTCAAATTATTTGTGTGTTTTTTGATCAATTAGATTAATACGATGCTAGCCAATATACTTTGATGCAGCTAATAAATCTGAAGTAGCGTTGTGATACCCCACCATAAACAAGAAGTGCTTTCACTGTTAAAACACTTTAAGTAAACACTAAAACAGTCACTTTCACTGCCCTCCCAGCACTCTTATCTCGGCGCTTCATAACATTCTCTTAGATCTTGAATCAGCCTCAACTTAGCGCAGGACATCGATAGCTCAATACTTATTGTTAAGGGTAATTTGACATCTCACTGCTGTATCAGAGGCATCGATCAGAGATTAACAGCTGATAATGGGGAATCAGGTAAGTATATGTGCATTAAAGAAAAGTGTTTGATCTGTAATCATTGTAGTGTTGATTATAGCGACTGCTAAATTAATTTTAATTTACCCGTATACGACAACAACATGCAGTTTTAGAGTTTCATCTTACTTTCAATATTATACCTAAAGGATCCAAAAATGACTTTGTCTGTGATACAGCGAATCAGTGGTGGTTTCACCTTATTAGTGTTGCTTTTACTGGTTATCAGCGTGAACTCTTGGCACGGCTTAAGCGAGGTTGATAATCAACAGCAGCGAACGGCACAGGAAATTACCCCCATCATGCTACGTAGCGCAGATATGACTGTCGCTATCTTGTCGGCAAATAAAGAAATGATGCAATTCATGACCGCCAGCGACGACGAAATTATGCTGCAACATGAAAAAGTGTTCACCGAGCAACAGGCAGTATTTTCTCGCCAGCGAGAACAACTGATGCAATTAGGACTTAACTATCAACAAGTCAAAGAAGCGATGGCTGAACTTGAACATAACTCAAAAAGTTTTTTTACAGACTCGCGACAAGCCTTTCAAATACACAGAGATCATTTAAGCTTAACTCTAAGCTTAAATAGCTTAGAGAAAGAGCTGACAAGCGAATTAAAGTTCTTCAATAATGATATTGAAGATCTTACACAATACGGTGACTCTGCTGACGAGAAGCAAGCGGGTAATATCCTGGCTGCCAATTTACAATCGGTATCCAGTGATCTGAGCAATATTCTTGCAGCGCAACAGCTTAGCGAGATAAAACTGCTTGAGAATTCCTTTAGTACCTCAGGTTATGGTTTAAAGGCCATGGAAGAGCGATTACAACAGCTGAAATCAACCGGCAGTAATAACGCTGGGCACTTACTTGAGACTGTTGAAATAATAAAACAGGCGATCATTGACCCCACCGGTGTCGTGCAAGAACACAAGCGGCAAATCCTTTTGAAAAACCAACAAGTCGAGTTACTCAACTCGCTGTCACTGGCTATCAACAACGCCAGTACTGCTTTGAGTCATTTACGCGATGAAGCACGCACACTGGCAGATATCTCTAGGCTTGATTCGCAAAATATTGTAACTACCAGTAAAAACACCAATATTGTCGTCAGTGCACTGTCCGTTTTAGTATCAATTTTGATTGCTCTTTGGGTGGGGCGCAGTATTCGCACCCCTTTAAAAAAAGTACTGTCGGTATTAAGAGTGATTGCCGATGGCGATTTAAGCCAGCGAGTAAACATAGAGACCAATGACGAGTTTGGTAAATTGTCGCAGTGGGTCAATGAGCTGGCTGACAAACAGGAAGCGATCATAAGAGACATACAAACGGCCTCCCAACGCATTAATGTATCCGCCAAAGATGCTGCTGACATTAGCCTGGATACTAAGTTGATGATGGATGAACAGCAACAACATAGTACCCAAGTAGCCAGTGCTATTGTGCAAATGTCAGCCACCATCGCTGAAGTAGCGCAAAGCGCAGAAACCGCCATGTACCGGGCGACGGATATCGATGAATCAGCAATTGGGAACCGCGCTTTAATGCAACAAAATATATTGATGGCCAATTCACTCGCCGCTGAAATTGAACGCGCTGCAGTAGTGATAACCCAACTCAATCAAGACTCCACTAATATAGGTCAAATTTTAGAGTCAATAGAAGGAATTGCTGCCCAGACAAATTTACTGGCGCTCAATGCCGCCATTGAAGCTGCGAGAGCCGGAGAAGCAGGCCGAGGTTTTGCCGTTGTAGCAGACGAAGTCCGCACGCTGGCTAGTCGAACCCAAGAAGCCACGCAACAGATCCAAAGCATGATTACTAAACTGCAGTGCGGGGCAAAAGATGCTGTAGCGATTATGCAAAGTAGCCGTCTAGAGGCACAATCATCCGTTCAGCAAACCGAAAAAGCGGGCAGCTCTCTTGAAGACATGGAAAAGCAACTCGCAGAGATCCGCAATATGTCCTCCAATATCGCAGCGGCGGCAGAACAGCAGACTGCAGCCAGTCATGAAATATCTAATAGCGTACAACGCATGGCTGAGATGGCCAACAAAGGCGCTATCAATGCAGAAAAATCAGCCTCGGGCAGTGAAGACTTATCCACACTGGCGCAACAGCAGCAACTATTAGTTTCAAAGTTTAACTTAACGGTGCTTTAAGAACGCTATTAACGCTTTAAGAAATTTACAAATAAAAAACCTTGTAGAATGATCGACTCTACAAGGTAATTTCTTTAACTTTCTCTGAACCAGCTGGTACCTTCGCGGGTATCTTTAAGTATCACACCCTGCTCTAGTAGTAAGTCACGAATCCGATCTGATTCGGCGAAGTCTTTGTTGGCACGCGCTTCTTTGCGCTGCACAATAAAGGCTTCAATCTGCTGCGCAGTTAGCTCGCCCTCTTTCGCTTCACCTTGCAAAAAGGCTTCTGGGTCTTGCTGAAGCAGGCCAATGCTGCCGGCAAGGTCCAACAACTGTTTAGCCAATGCAGGCGCTGTCGGCAACTCTTGGCGGCTGGCGCTGTTTAGCTCATTGACTAACTCGAACAACACCGCAATCGCTTTGGGGGTATTAAAATCGTCATTCATTGCCGCGTTGAACTTAGCGCTGTAGTCGTTTTGTAACTCAACATCAGCACTGCCCTGTACTCCACGCAGTGCCTGGTAAAAGCGCTCTAGCTTTACCTGCGCTTCTTTAAGAGACTGCTCTGAGTAATCAATGTAACTGCGATAGTGCACGCTGGCCAGGAACAAGCGCACTACTTCGGCGTTGTATTGTTTTAATACTTCGCGGATAGTGAAGAAGTTACCCAGTGACTTTGACATCTTTTCTGAGTTTACCCGCACCGCTCCAGCATGCATCCAGTTATTGGCAAAAGTGCAACCGTTAGCCGCCTCAGACTGAGCGATTTCATTTTCGTGATGTGGAAACGGTAAATCCGGGCCACCGCCGTGAATATCAAAATTATCCCCTAAGCAGTGCTTTGACATGGCAGAGCACTCTATGTGCCAGCCTGGTCTCCCCTCGCCCCAGGGGGAAGGCCAACTGACTTCACCTTCTTTGGCGGCTTTCCAAAGCACAAAGTCGATTGGGTTTTCTTTCACATCATTAACTGCAACTCTGGCACCGGCGCGTAACTCGTCGATATTTTTGTTGGTTAATTTACCGTAGCCATCAAACTTGGCGACACGGTAATAGACATCACCGTTACTGGCGGCGTAGGCATAGCCTTTATCGATCAACGTCTGAGTAATCTCGATGATCCCCTGAATATGCCCGGTAGCACGGGGCTCCTGATCCGGTGGCAGCACAAACAAACTGGCTTCGTCTTCATGCATCGCCGCAATCATGCGCTCGGTCAACTGCTCCATCGACTCCTGGTTTTCATTGGCGCGCCTTAGAATTTTGTCATCGACATCAGTGATGTTACGCACATAATTAACTTTCCAGCCCTGGGAGCGCAAAAAGCGGGTAATGACATCAAAAGACACCATCACTCTGGCATGGCCGATATGGCAGAAGTCATAGACTGTCATACCACAAACATACATGCTGATCTCCCCTTCGATTAAAGGTTTAAAGGCAGCTTTTTGTTTAGTTAAAGTATCGTATATCTGTAACATTTGACCCTACTTAAAAGTGATTTCTTTTTAAAACGGCGCTATCGCTCACCGAGTCGTTAATCTGCGGCATTATAAACAAATATCTGCTCAGAGGCAGCTATCTGAGTGGTTTAAATCATGGCAGAGTGAATTGTGCAATTTTTTGCTCGCTCAAGACACTTTCTTCAGCAGCGACTAGAAAGCGCTTGCCCGCCTGCCATTTAATCGATTCCCACTGTGCGTAGGGAAACAGTTTATACTTAATCGCACTGCTCCAATTTGGCAGGTCTTCTTTGACATCAACGACCCAAACAAAAGAGTGCCCGAAGACAGATCTTTTAGAATAGCCCAGTAACAATAACTTACCATCAACTGCAGAATAGTCCGCCCCGGTAATCAGGCCACCCACAGGGTAGCTAGCGACCGGTGCGATTAACTGCTCGCGCCTCTGCGTGTCTATCTTATAGAGTTTTGTCTGCGCATCTGCGCGGTTTTTACTGAACAACCACAGCTGGTTGTTAACCACCGCCAGTGCCTCGCTATCAAAATTATGAGATTTTCTGGGTAGAATCCCCTGCCGGTCTGCGTATTCAATGGTCAGCTTTTGAGTACTGGCAACCGATGATACAGGGGCAGTTCCCTTGGACTGGATCGCATCTAATGGTACTTTATAGATGTTCAGGCTTTGCCGTATAGCGAAGTTGTTACCGGTGTCCGCCACATAAATATAGTGACTATCTTGGGCTAAACCTTCCCAATCGGTGTTCTGTGTATGCGGTAGCAAGATACTTTGGATTAACTGATAGGTCTTGGGATCAAAAGCGTAAAGTGTCGCCTCTCCGCCGCTGTCGTTGATTCCCCATATCTTGTCAGCACTGGTCGCCAAACCCGAAATTTCATCGAGCTTGGGATCTAGGTTGTGACTGTGGTTAGCACTGAGAGTAACCTCTTTAGTGTCGCTGGCATTGAGCAGTGAGCTACAACCTGTAAGCAAACCAAGGCCTAAAAATAGACAGACAACCTGGCTTTTAAGCGACAGCTTGATAGCTGAGTTTAACTTTCTGCTATTACTCACTGAAATTACCTGTTGCCATTAATTGTCGGGCTACTTCCTGACACTGCTGCAACAACTTTTGCAACTGAGCCGTATCGATGTCAGCGTTGGCTAAGATTAATCGGATCGCTGATTGCCCTTTACAACTGGCGTAATCGCTATAGGCGACATCCCTGTGCTTAAGCTCTGCACAGATCGCTATGCTCAGCGCTTTAGAGGCAGTTTCACTAATAGGTTCAGCGGGCACGTAGCGAAATAATACGTTCAAGAAACTCGGTTGGTGTAACAATTCAAAATCATCTTGCCTTTCTATCAGAGCAACAAAATCAGCCCGCAGTTGTTGCAGGTAATCAATTTTATCTTCAAAGCCTTGGTTACCTAATGCTTTCCAGCTCATCCACACTTTTAGGGCGTCTGCTCTACGACCACATTGAATGGACCTTTCACCTAAGTTGAACGCGGCATTTTGATCGCTGTGGAACAAGTAATCAGTGCCGCCACCGCTGCAGGCCGCTTTTAGCAGACCGGACTCACGGGTTAAAATCACCGCTGCCGTCAGCGGCACGTTCATCAGTTTGTGCGCATCCCAAGCAACAGAGTCGGCCAAGTGTGAATCAGCCAGCAGATGTCGGTGCTTTTTCGAAAACAAAATAGGAGCACCCCAAGCGCCGTCAATGTGTAACCACAAGTTGTGACGAAGGCTTATTTCTGCGCAGGGTGCGACTGGATCATAGGCACCTAACACAGTCGTACCTGCCGTTAAACCTATGTAAAAAGGTGTATGCCCTAAAGCCAAGCTCTGCTCTATTGCCTGCTCTAGTGCATCGGGCATCATTGCGCCCTGCTGATCGCTGGCGACGGCGATTAAGTTATCGCTGCCAATGCCCAGCACATTCGCTGCTTTTAGGCTGGAGTAGTGAGCCTGATCAGATACATAGGCCACCAGTGTTTTTTGCATGCCTTTAGTTTTAGCTTCTGGGCAAGCTTTGTGCCTTGCCAATAACATAGCGATCAAATTAGCCTGGCTTCCACCGCTGACCATCACCCCTTCACCGCGCTCAAAGCCCACCAGCTTATTCCATTGGCTTATCAGTTCTAACTCCATCAGCGTAGCCACCGGGCTAACCTGATAAGTGTGCATAGTGGCATTGCCGACACTAGTCACCCAATCACCCAGTAAGGCCGGTGGATTTAACCCAGAATAAAGTAATTTATTAAACTTGGCCGATGACACGTCCGGGTTCAGCGTCAGATATTGATTAGCCATCTCCTCCAGGGCCGAGTAGGGTGCCGCCTGATCCGCTAAACTTACATCTAACTGTTGTTGTAGCTCGCTGGCATTGGGGGCATTCGATACGGGTCGTTCACTGGAGCAGAACTGCTCAACGATACTGTTTAAACTATTGAGACTTTTTTGTATTGAATGTTGCGCCATGTTTGCTTCCACTGTTATTACATCTATTAAAGGGCATTAAAGTATTAAGGCTTATACAGATCAGATGCTTTTGTTGAAAAGTCAGCAGTATAGTGTATGTGACAGCCAAGTTTAATCTTCTTGCATTAAATACGGCTATTTCTTTCATCCGGATGCAACTGCGAACGTATCCACTGGTGTTCCCGCGCTAACCAAAGGTTTAGTTAACTACCAATGACGCCCAGTGCATTGCCCACTCCTGTGCTCACCCCGACTGGCGAACTAACCTCCCCCCCCTTGCAGAGCAGAGACCCAGAGAGTAATTCAGTGCTACTTGCGCTATTTGAGGGCTACTTTGACACTGTAGATTAGCAGGCGACTCGACTGATTTTTCTCTATCTTGATATTAATGCTATGGCAAAAAATGACTAAACCTTTATATATACGGCTAACGCGGGCAACTTGCAGTCGCTATCTGCACATAAAGTAATTATAGAGATAAATATCTTATGAAAAGCAAAAGTTTCTTATAGGAAACTTTGTTTAAATGCTTCTAACAGTGCTATGATCCGAACCAGCCTAAAATCTGTGTTGATTTTTACTCATCCACAGACTTGTTTTTTCGTACTTAAGATTAATAAATATGGCGCTGTAGACCAAGAAAAACCTAGTCATATTTAAATCCCATATAAATTAAAGGATACATCAGTGAACTCAGATATCGATATTGCTAGAGCTGCAAATAAAAAGCCAATCGCTGAAATCGCCGCTAAACTTGGCATCCCCATTGAACACATCACTCCCTATGGCCACGATAAAGCCAAAGTGAATGTAGAATACATCAACAGCTTAAGTGATAAGCCAGACGGTAAACTTATTCTTGTAACAGCCATCAGCCCGACTCCGGCTGGTGAAGGTAAAACCACAACAACAGTTGGCCTGGGTGACGGTCTTAACCGCATCGGCAAGCAAACTGTGATTTGTCTGCGTGAGCCAAGCCTTGGTCCTTGTTTCGGTATGAAAGGCGGTGCTGCAGGTGGTGGTATGGCACAAGTTGTACCTATGGAAGATATCAACTTACATTTCACTGGTGACTTCCACGCCATTGGCGCAGCGCACAACTTGCTGGCAGCACTGATCGACAACCACATTCACTGGGGCAACGCTCTGGGTATTGATAACCGTCGTATCGCTTTCAAGCGCGTTATCGACATGAACGACCGCGCCCTTCGTGAATTGGCGATTGGCCTTGGTGGCCCGGGCAACGGTTACTCGCGTACAGACGGTTTCGACATTACTGTTGCCTCTGAAATTATGGCGATTTTCTGCCTGGCGACTGACATCAAAGATCTGCAAAAGCGTATCGGCAACATCGTGGTCGCTGAAACTCGCGAGCGTCAGCCTATTCTTGCCAAGCAGTTAGATGCAGATGGCGCTATGGCGACACTGTTGAAAGATGCGATCAATCCTAACTTAGTACAGACGCTTGAAAACAATCCAGCTTTCATCCACGGCGGCCCTTTTGCTAACATCGCTCACGGTTGTAACTCAGTTATTGCCACTAAAGCTGCTTTAAAGCTAGGTGACTACGTTGTGACTGAAGCAGGTTTTGGTGCGGATCTTGGCGCTGAGAAATTCTTCGACATCAAATGTCGCAAGGCTGGCTTAAAGCCTGAAGCAACAGTGATTGTTGCCACAGTACGCGCCCTAAAAATGCACGGTGGCGTAGACAAGAAAGAATTAACCGGTGAGAACGTTGACGCAGTCGTTAAAGGTTGTGCCAACTTAGTAAGACACATCCAAAATGTTAAGTCTTTCGGCGTTCCGGTGATTGTTGCTATCAACCAGTTCATCAACGATACCGATGCAGAAGTAGCCGCTATTCAAGAAGCAGCGCAAGCACACGGTGTTGAAGCTGTCGTTGCCAGCCACTGGGCTAACGGTTCTGCAGGTACTGAAGAGCTAGCGGGCAAAGTTGTTGAACTAATCGACGCAGGCCACTCTCAGTTCTCTCCTATCTATGATTTAGAGCAACCGTTGTTCGATAAAATCGAAGCGATCGCTACTAAAATCTACGGAGCCAGCGATGTTGCTGCTGATAAAGCAGTTCGCGCTAAACTTAAAGTGTTTGAAGAGCAAGGTTTTGGCGATCTGCCAATCTGCATGGCTAAAACTCAATACAGCTTCTCTACTGACATGGCCTTATTAGGCGCACCTTCAGGGCACACTGTAACGATTCGCGAAGTACGCCTCGCTGCCGGTGCTGAGTTTGTGGTTGCTGTGTGTGGTGACATTATGACCATGCCTGGACTTCCAAGAGTACCCGCTGCAAACCAGATTCACGTTGACGAAGAAGGCCTAATCCAAGGCTTATTCTAAACCTTAAACTCCGTTCGAAAAAAGGCTATCTGATGATAGCCTTTTTTATTGCCTGTAATTTGGGGCCTACTGGAAGTTGGAAGTTGGAAGTTGGAAGTTGGAAGCTAACTAAGCGCTGGTTAACATCCTCGTCCACATTTAGCCGGCCCTGTGCAATTAACACTAAGGTCAACATAGAGGTGACCATTGTAGTCATTGAACAAATGTTAAACCTTGTGGTTACAGCAACAGGCAGCTGTGATGCACACTGAATAACCCCATACTGTTGCGCCCAGCGTGTTACGCTCTGATCAACCACTGTGCAGCTTAGCCCTAGTACATGCAATTGCTGTATCCGCTGAGCTATATCGCCCGCCGCGTCAAAGTCCTTTTGTGACTGCCCAAAAAATGGCGACAGGCCTTGCTCAACCGCTATTATGCCCTACCCGATCCTATGTATTCGGGTCACGCAACCCTCCAAAATTAATGACTAATTCGCAATTAATTTGCAGCGATATTTTGCCACCAAGACTCTGAATTATCGCCTAATTTTTCTACTTCTTGGAGCTGAATATGCTGGCCCATTTTTGGCGTAAGTAACGCAATATTCAATTTACCAGCCCATTCACTAATACGCTCAAACGGATCTGTCCAAGTATGGGTACTTAAATCAAACGTGCCGTTGTGGATTGGCACCATGTACTTAGCTTTTACATCTAAATGCGCCTGAGCGGACTGTTGTGGATGCATATGTATTTCTGACCACAGTTGATTGTAAGCGCCAGTTTCCATAAACGAAAAATCAAAGGGCCCAAGTTTATCGCCAATCACCGCGAACTGATCAAAATAGCCAGTATCCCCTGAGAAAAAGAAACTGCCGTGCTCGGCTTTTACCGCCCAACTTGCCCACAACGATTGATTGCGATCACTAAATGCCCGACCGGAGAAGTGCTGAGACGGAGTGGCCGTCAAAGTAGTCTGATTCACGGTAATAGATTGCCACCAGTCCAACTGAGTGATTTTCTGCCGTGCCACTCCCCACTTAATCAACTCTTCACCCACCCCTAACGGGGTATAAAAATGCTCAACTTTGTGTTTCAGCTGCTCGATTGCCGCTTTATCCAAATGATCGTAGTGGTTGTGCGACAAAATCACCCCTTTAATGTCCGGTAATTCATCGATGCTGATAGGAGGTTGATGGAAGCGCTTTGGACCGACAAACTGAAACGGTGAAGCGCGCTCGGAAAATACCGGGTCCGTTAACCAGAACTCACCGTCTAACAATATTAGCAGCGTCGAGTGCCCAAGCCGGAAAAAGCTCATCCCCTGCCCCTGGGTCTTTTGCAACTCCAGCAACTGGTTTTTAGTCACTGTTTCAACTTGAATAGGCGCTGGCGGTACAGCGGGTTTTTTCTTGTCAAACATATACATTTTTATCATTGCCCAGTAATCAGGTTTCGACTCAACCCGGCCTATGTTTTCAAACATCTTGCCATTGAACTGCTTCGATTCTGCAATCGACAACTGGGTCTTTTGATTCTCTATATCGCTGTGTTTACTGGCAAAACTGAAATCAAACATAAAAACTCCTAGTGGGATAAAACCCACGGCTAACGCTGTAAACAAATACTTTTTAACTGGCATAAATCCCTCGTGTTAACAAAGCAATGACTAATCAGTCACTGCTTGCCTTTATTCCATCCCAAAACACTGCAAACCCTAGCAAAACGTGTTTTGCCAGAGCCATATCTGCAAGATCTTGGGCAATAGCATAATTAATACTCACCTGCATTTGCGCCATCATTAATTCAGCAAAATAGCCAGTATCCATAGCTTTAAGCTCACCGCTGCCCAGCCAATTCTGCATATACTGATGAAACTCACTAAAACTGGCCATGCTGCGATCTTGGGCTTCTTTACTGACCAAGTCGGATAGCTTTAGCTGATTCAGCAAGTCGTGCTCAATCGGGTTTCCGACGCCCCAACTAATGTAGCGATACCACAGTGTTTCAATAACCGGCTGTGCTTTCTGCTGCTCACCGAGCTGTAGCAAACTGCTACTTAACTCCTCCAGCAACTGGGTTTTGATATGAAGATACACTTCGTCAATCAAGCTCTCTTTGCTGGGAAAATAATTAAATAAAGTCCCTGTGGCCACGTTTGCATGCTTGGCAATACTGGCCGTTGAGGTATTCCAAAATCCGCGCCGATGAAACAATTCTATGCCGGCCTGAATTAACTGCTGTTTCTTATCACTACTCATAAAAATCACTTTTTAGGCTAAGGACAAGATAGTAACAGAAATGACTGATCAGTCAATCATACTCTTTCACTAAACAATAATTGTGTTGGTTTCGGTTTCAGTGTGTTGGTTTCGGTTTCAGGTGAAATTTTGTCCAGTGGGGTGAAACTGGCTTTTTAGCACAGCTCTGGAGTTATTGAACAGCTAGTCGTCAGTAACTGCGGGCTTCACAGAGGCTTGTGTCAGTAATTTAGGCCCTAAACTCTTTCGATAGCACAGTAGGAAAATAGACTAGATAGAGCTATGTAGAAAGTTTTATCATGGTTTATCAACTCCGACTATGTCCGGAGTTGTTTAGGGTTATATGATATCAGCCACCGCAAAATCAGCAGAACACTCATGATTAGAAGGCAGATGTCTGATAGGCATCAAGGGAGTTGATAGTGACATGTTGAGAACCAATTATGTGTCTAGAATACAAGGGACTCTTCAATAACCACAATTAATCTGAGTATATAGCGTGGAGCGCGTAAAATCCTAATATGGGCCTTTTTAGTTCAATAATTCTTACAATAATATTCTTAATGTGATGACAAGGTCCAGATAATCAAAAGCTCAGAAAAACGCGCTCATTATCAATTAAAAATATCATTGATTGCTTAAAAAGTATTATGACGAATTGCTATATTTATGCAGATTTTAACTAAATTTACATTGTTAACCTATTATAACTAATTCATTCTCGCATAGAATTTCCGATAAAAAATGCATTTTGTCGATGCCGTATTTTGAAAACTGAATCTCATTTCGTTTATATAAATATTCAAAAAACTTTTTTTGACTATCATTATCCAACCCTAATTGCTCTATAAGTTGATTCCTTAGTAGTGCATGCATATGAGAAAACACATCGAAATCATTTTCCAATTCTTTATTTTTTGTAAGAAGGAGATACCCAATATCAATATTATTTTCTTTAAATATTGATTCAGCAACCGAACCAGCTATAGCAATTTGTGCTTCAGAAACTAAAACGAATGTATCTCTCTGTATTTGTTGACCGTTATATTCTGGTTCATTTATTTTGCCTACCCAAGTATCTCCTGTCGGACGTTGCGCTAATTCTATTGAAATTTCAATTCGACTATCTGGTCGTGTATTTTTTGCCATCACCGCATGCCCAACTTCATGAAACGCGCAATTGTACTTTTCATCCTTCAAATTATTTTTTTTACAGGGATCGTTAAAGGACTGATCAAGCTCATGGGCTAAAAATAAATCGTTACGGAAAATACATGTTGAATATTCTTTATTTGTATTAGGATTGCTTATGGTTTTAATACCTTTAAATATTTCGATTAAACCCTTTTCAATATTAGTATAATCTTCTATGAACTTTATGGTGTCAGCTGTTCCGGCAACTAACAAACTCATATCTAAAAAAATTTCAACCTCAACTAATAAACACCCTCGTTTAATACTTTTCAATTCGAAGCTAAAAGGTAAATTATAGTCCTGACTACTCCCTCTAGCATGTAGGCTAGATACTAGCTTTTCTCCTATTAATAAATTTTCTTCATTGCCAAATAAATGAAATCCATTTTTTTGAGTATTTATACATAATGTTATGGATCCTATGCCTAATTTGTACATTCTCATCCCTAAGTTTCAAAAAATTGTATTTGAAGCATTGATTATGCATTACTTTAAAAGTTTGACTTTTGTTATAGATTACAGATTTAGCTAATCATCAACCCAAATAAAAAACTCAAAATCCTCTGCATTATGCTCCCTGTAAGAGTCTTCCGATCGTAATACTTTTGCATTACATATATAGAGTTGTTTTTGCATTTCATCATGCTTATGCCACTTGGTATATTTTTTCTTATCTACAGCTGTAAAGGTTCCACATGGTGATCGCAACTCTTTCGGGTGTACAGGTTGCCATTGATTATACCAAAATGATGAAAAGCCAATTTCAACGTCATCTACTGAGTAAATAAAGAGATCACCCCTAGAATAGCCTATTACTTTTTTATCCTCTTTATCACACCTAGGAATATACAACCCTCTTGATTCAAGGTCAGAGTGCCAATGCCCGTATCTGTTGAACGGATATGCAGTACTTGCTAAGACTGTCATATCAGATTTAACCTTATTACTAAATTCATAAGACAGCTCTTTATCTAGGAGATTGCCAATACATATGGACCCTACACGTTCATCCAGTTTGATATTATCTGGTGAGTCTATGCCTGTAGTAGCCTTTACAACAGTTAAATCAATCCAAGTGTCATTTCCTACCTCTATAGGCAAAGAAAGAGCTAATAAATCTACTTCTTCTACAAAATTTATCAAAGTATCTTTAACGAATAAAACTAGATTTTCTTTGTTAACTGACTCGCTTTCCCACTTTGGTAACCATTCCGGTTTTTTAGGTGTAAACCCAATGTAAGCAGGCTCTATAGGTAAAGCTAGTATCGATAATTGTTCTGCATAAGAATCAGGCATACTATAGAATCGTTTTGCTACCTCTATTGTTCGTAAATATGCCGAACGGCCTCGATGGCTTGCTTGTGTGTAAAACTGTCCGGTATTTCTTTGTCTATCACCACTAAAAAAATAATCGTAACCGATTCCTGATGCTGATTGATATTTGAAGGTATTATTCCATTCAGACTTATAGTAGTCGGTGAAAGGAATCCCTGTTTTTTGCTCTTCCCTCATCATTACAGAGTTATATAGCAGGGGTACATGACTGCCCTGGTAGTATTCGAATCGATTATTATCCCTTTCTAAACCTACAAAGGGAGACACGGGAAATGCATATATTCCAAAATCTTTTGGGTTCGAAACTAATTCTGATAGGATTAAGTCGGATAAAGTGGATCGTGCTTTAATATGACATCCCAGATTACTGGCGCATGCATAACCTTTTGCTTTAGCAATAAAAAAGACACATAGCACCTCTACGCATTCTGATTCTTGCTTCCTGTCTGCTAAATCTCTTTGAAGCAAGCTTTCAACTCCAGGGTGTCCGCCTACTAAAAGATTTGAAAGCTGCTCTATTACCCACAATTTAATAGATGGTATTGGTAGCTTAAGTCTTGAGACTAATGACTTAGTTAGAGCTTCTTCGACAGAATCACCTGTCCTCCAATCCCATTCAGGCTTTTGGAGCCGAAGGTTACGGACACTCTCCTCTAAGCTATCAACCATTTTCAGTGTCAGCTGAAGCGCATCATCTACTCTTCCAGCATGAGAAAGCAGATATACTAACTTGTCATTTGGAATTATGAGGTCGCCAAACCCATCTTTCCAACTATCCGGTTGAGAGGTTGTGAGCTTTATGAACTCGTCAACTCTATTAGGATATTGTTCTGCTACTAATTTTAGCCGATCTATAGTATTTTCTGAGCGTTCATACCAATCTGACCAACCATTCATTGCATTATGCGCGACAACTAACAGTTTAAAAGCTTTAGCTTTTCCGTTTAATTTTCTCTCACTGGTAAAAAGTAAATCTAATAAATAACGCCTATCATCAAAACTATCAGAGAATGTCGAGATGGACGGCATTAACTGCTGTAGAAGCTCGAACTCTTTTCCTTGCGTAACCCAATACGTATACCAAGTAGTCCAAAAGTTATTAGTGCTATATTTCCCTTTCAATGCAGCCACTAATCCTTTAAATTTTTCTGGCGGATAGTCAGATGGTAATAATGTTATTTTTTCATCGATATCATCTGTCTTAGGATGTTTTTTTGCAGTTAATATTTGATTTTTATTATCAAGCAAAGTATCTATTTCAGTCATTACTTGAATAGAATTGACATTGCCACTTTCAACTTTAGTTCTAAGCAACTCATAGCAACTTGAGTGCAATCCTGTAAGGTATAATTGTTTTGCAATGGGGGTAGAGAAATCACATTCTTCGAGTAATCTAACAATTGTTTCTTCTGAATAATACCATTCCCCATCTCTTAACTCCTGATCATAAATTGAAGCGGCTGTTTGCGGATTTATTTTTGCTACCAATGATGATATAGAATGCTTAGAGTGTCTGGTTTCATCTCCATCAGTAAATTCAGATATGTTGAAAATAATTGGCGAAATTCTTTCTAATATAGCCAGGGAAGATTCACGGTCAGTATTGGAGAGGAACTCCACAGCTTTCAAGACACCAAAAATGGTGGGATCTTTATGGTGACCATAACCTAGAACGAAATCCCATGTTTTTCTCAAACACTTTTCAAATAGATCCAATTGATTATGTTGAAGTGCTATTTCCGCAAGTTCAATATAAGCATTGCAGTACTCGATGGTTTCTTCTAGTTCTTCTAACTGTCGATGTTCTTCATTGTCTATTAACAAACGAGCGGCATCATCACTTAACAGTTTTAAACCTACTTCTTTGTACCATAGCCTTAGCCAATCGGTCCTAAACGTGCCTGATTCAATCGTATACTTCAACTCAGAGTATGCAATCTCGGACTTAGTAGTGATTAGGTGGCAGTCAGCTGCAATCTCAACCCAACTTCTCTTTAAAGATATAACACTTCTGGGGAAGTCCCACTGACTCTTATCCAATTGTGGTTCAGAAGGAAACATCAAACAAACCGATTCAAAATTTAATACGTTTCCTGCAAGTAAATGACTGGCTACTTTATCCGTAAGATTATTGAGTAATTCGTAATGAACAGAAACATCTACTCGGTCTAAAGCCGCATCTATAGGTAACCACGAAAAGTTTCCTACAGCATTTAGTCTGATATCAATAGAATGAAAAAACCATTCATGATAACCCTTTGATGCTGCCACCTTATAAACTGAATCTTTACAACCATCAAAATAATATGTTGCTACATTCAATATACTATTATTTAACAAAGTCTTTACAAAACAAGAAAGGTGTTGGTTTTCAAACTTCGTGTATTCAGGTCTACAAGTAATGTCTACATCTTCTAGAATACTTAACCGAATGGCGTCCAATTCGATTTGGCCAGCATATTCTGAATCACTGGGTAAACTATTCCAGCCCCTTAAAAGTAAATCCAGATCCTTTTTAATGCGACATGCTTTTCTAAAACTGGCTACGTAGCCACTGGGCCAACTTGAAAAGTTTCCATCTTCAAAAACTACATCATAATTTAGACTGTTAGTTAGCACGCTAGCTTTTATCAGAGCAGAAGATTCAGTTTCATCATATGTAGAGTGCTCTGAAGACAACAATTTTGTTCTTGCCCTATACCTATCAAGAGCAATTTCTGCTAATTTTTCAGCTTGTTCAGGCTCTTCTCTATGCCATAGAGCAATTGACAAAATTGACAGTTTTAAAGGAGAATATTCATTTTTCTCAGAAACTATATCATTTAAATTTAACCTTTCAGCGGCCACTAATGAAAGAGTTTCCAAACTAGTTAAATTCCATGTCTGAAATTCAGGGCCGTTAATTAGTCTCGTCTTAAGTGCACGATGACTATATGCCTCTGCATAGTCAAGATCTTGCAACGCATATATTTCTGCTTCTGAGAACAGTCTAATAAATGACTTAACAGGCATTCCAGTGATAAGTCTATCCAGCACCCAATCTCTTGTAAGCCCTTGTCGTAAATTCGAAGGATCACCAGCCCTCGCCTGGCTGGACCAAAGCCAATTATCTTTAAGGTGTGCAGGGGCTTCTGAACTCAGCCAATCGCATACACTCGGAAGTAATGCGTTTATGCGCTGCTGGTGCTCTTCCTGACTTTTTACAAATACAACTAAACTTTCATGAAAAGGCCTTACTCCAAACCCTCCGTCTGATAGCATATGCGCAACTGCATCAACACTAGGAGCATAATCATGTTCGTCTTTGACAACATTACCAATTGCTTGCCTTGGCCAAGCAAACTGAAAACCGCTACACAGATGTAGAACATCTCTTTGCCTGTAACTGAGACTGCGCCATAATTCGGAATAATAAGTAGTAATATTTCCATCAGTGCAGGGGCGAAGTTTTTCAATTTGCCATGAAGAGAGTGCTAAGCCATTATGAGATAGAAATTCAGATGAATAAATTACATGCAGAGGGTAGCCATTCGTTACATTTATTAACTCTCTAGCACTTTTTCGAATCTCTTCTTCCGCATGATTAATGTGACAATTTAGGAATAATCTACCAGAATTAACATGTTGCTTTAAAAACTCGTAGATTGAGTTTCCAGACATTTCGGGTAGCCAATACCAATTACCTTTAGGCGAATGAGAAAGAAGAATATTAGGAAGTAATTCATCTTTTACTGGTTGTGTACCCACTAGTATTACTAAGTTATTTATTGCTGGTAGTAATTGCCGAAAGGTTTCATCCAAAGGTTTTTTGTTTTTAGCATTATCTCTCCACACATGGTCTAAACCATCAATAAGGACGACAAAGGGCTTTCCCTTGGATTTATAGTGGTTTGCGCAAGTGATTAACGCATCACGTAAATATTCAGGTTTCGATGTGTTTGCATTCGTTTCTCCATGAAAATTTTTAATTTGATACAAAAGAGAATCAGCAACAACCCTAGGGCTCAGTCTATCTGAAGTTGTGTCCCCCAACGATAAGAAGTAATGATGGCGAATTAGAGGAACTTCTTGTTCTTCCAATTTTTGGCATAAAAAGGATAAATATGTACTTTTTCCAGCTCCTGGTTTTCCCGTTAGAGTAATGACTTCCCCATTAGACTTGGTGATATTAGTCAAAAAATCTTTGTGGAAATCTGCATTAGGAAGGCAATAATCCTCTGGTAATGAAAATATTTCTGGAATAGGCTCAGGCCTTTTTAGTGATAAAATCTCTCTAACGTGATGAAGGTATACCCAACCATTCTCTGGAGGGTTATTTTTAAACATTGCCCATTCACGTGATCTCGCAATAAGGCGTTCAACACCTGCATCATCTGATAGTTTTAGAAGTTCTGCTCGAACACCACGACTTATCGTATGATAATCGCCATCACTGTGCTGGATAGTCAATTTTGATAAAAGAAATGTAGCAATTTCAACGCTTCCCAATTGAAGAATAATCTCTTTCTGAGTTTCTTCCTCTATCTGCATAAAATCTATCCTTGATCCACAAAGACAGGATTCCATGACCCTATCAGGCCGTTTGTTGGTTAGAAGAATTACGTCGCCAAGTTTTTCTTCGGGTACAGCAGCAATAGCATCACAAAGTTTTTTGAAAATTGAACGAGACCTAGTCGTTTTACCTGAAATTTTTAAAAGCCAATCCCAAGTAAGGTGATTTTCTTTTTTTTCAGGTGTAGGGGAAAACTTTACTTGCCAAAAATCTTTGATACCATCTGGTCGTTCACAAACGATATCATCTATGCCTTCAGGTGTTTCATTAGAGTCAGTATCAGCCTCGAATGCCACTCTGGTATATTTCGCTGGACTACAAAGCCACTCAGCAAGTAGTTTTACTCCTTGTAATGTTTGATAATCATAGCCTGTATATATGATCGCCGAATTTTTAACTTTCATTTTATTTAGACATAATCCTTTATATATTGCCAATATGTTGTAGCGTAGTTATCGACACGATAAAATATGAGACACCCATATGTTTTACTGCAAAAACCCACTTGTATTCAGATATTTAGCCTATAGTACCCACGGTAAGTTAACTTATACTGAACAATATTCCGCGCAATTCTCTTTTGTATTACCATTTTTATCTGGAATGTTTTTTACAGCGAGGCATCAGATTGATACGAAGAATATCCATCATATAAATAGGCTAATTCATAAGGTTTAGTACCCTAGGAACGGTCGCTTTTGGCCGAAAGTCTTCATAGACTTAATCGAAGATTCAGCGCTTGCAAGTCAGCCTGGGTAACGGCGAAACCTGGCACTAAGCGGGCTTCTTAGACTAGGAATAACGCCTTTAGCAACGCCGAATTTCCTAAACTTGGTATGGAGGATTAGCACTGATCTTTGATCCAATCAATTGATGAATTAATTGCCAAAGAGCACACTTTTTTATCATCGCCACCATGATCAAACTGCATGCCTACAATATTTACTTTCCTTTCTGGATCAACTTTCATTTTTTTAAGAGTCCATTCCCATAAATCTCTATATGATGCGTAGCTATACCAATCTGAAAACTGACAAATTATAATATCCTGATTTGGAGATTTATCGAGATCACCTATTATATAAGGCCAGTATTTTAAGAGGTTACTCAGTGGTAATTTTTTAACATCGTATTCTATTATCACAAGCTTCTTACGATATGTTGTTTTAAGGTCAGCCAACTCAAAGGACTCGCCTTTTTTTGCTTCACCATTCCGCCTCACACGCAATATTGGATCTAATCCCGCAACATTGGACTTAATCTGACCTCCAGTCCAATCAGAATGATCTCCATCTACTCTAGCAGAGAATGTTTCTTTGAATATTCCGAGGAATTCATTTTGTTTTGATGCCACATCAGACTCCAAAGGTCTTTGCGTTACGCTCGCGTAATAGGCTCAAGCTTGCGAATGTCCTAATTGACGCGATTATTAGGCCTGATTTCAACCGAGCCTTCATCGATTTTTGTGTCGTAAATAGGGATGTCGACAGGAGTACTTCGTACCACAATATCTTTATGTATTTCTTGTGTCCGAACACCTAAAAAGATCCCTGTAATCTTACCTTTGACAGAAAAGTACTCTTCACTGCTTATAATTCGAAATTCGTTCTCATGTTGCCAGTGATCTGTTTTAAACGAGAGCACGTCAATTGCTGCTGTATTTTCCGTCAATTTTTCTTTGAAATGTTTTAAACCTTTTTCATACCTAACTTCAACAAGCTCTTCACTTTCATCTAGTTCTATTTCGATCACACAACCACTATGACTCGATGCATAAAGTGACCACATTCTTACGTCTACCATTGAACTAGACAAACTGCATACCCGAGTGTCGTTTCCCAGAGAGGGCAGTTCATCTAATGTTTTATATACTGTTTGTTTATTACCCCTAATAACGCTTCTAACGACTGGCCTTATGACTGAGCGAGTTACAGGTCGAACAATACCGCTTTTCCATTCTATTGTTGAAAATAGTCCTTCAAAGGGATCATTTAAATTTTTGTGCTGAGCACAATACAGACGCTCATTCATAATAATATCTAAAGTGAATTCGATATTTTCAAAAGACCGAAATTTATATAGCTTCATATATTCAAAGGCCTAACGCTTTGCATACGGGCGCGTGAAACGCGTCCCAGCCCCGCAGGGCCGAAAGTTATGCAACTTTTTATTTATTGATTTCATTGACAATTAATTTATATAGCCCACCTAATTCACCTGCGGTTCGGGAATCATAAATTCGGTAATCGCCAACATTTTGTTCTTCACCGTTTAAACTCACATGCCAATCTGATATTTCCGAAACAATAACTGAATTATCAATATCTGAAAATTGATCTGCTGTAATATCAACAATTAAGTGATTAGACTGAAGCCATGCATGTGAACTAAAATCACCCTCTTCCTCACTTCCATAGTTTCCCAATATATACTTAAACTCACCTAAACCTTGTTCAATTAAATATGTACCGAGCAACGGGGAAGCATCGCCACAGGAACCTCTTGGAAATGATTCAAATGAGACACCAAGAGAAGTAGATATCTTTTCTATTGCGTTTCTGAAATTTGTTGCTGCTATTGTGATTTTTTCGATATCCATTCGGTACACTCCTTGAGCATATAACGCCTTTAGCACGCGATTGGTGGAGCTGCGAAGCAGCGGAGACAATTCGCCGAAGTCTAAACTTGTTAAATTTAGCGGTGCTTTCGCTCACGACGTAGCCTTATACGAGTAATCGCATTACCACACTCTTTACATTGATACTCATCATGCTCATGCTTGAGAATCATAATATTTGGAGGCCATGCACATTGGCACAACTCAAAACCCATTGATTGCGCAAACTGAGCTTCAGCAGCCTTAAATGATGACTCTGCTTTTACCAAAGCTTTCGATGCTTCATCTTTTTCTTTACTCTCAGGGAGAAGATCCTTCGCCTGCTTAAAAATTGAAAGAACTTGTGACGCTGCTGAAAAATAAACCTTAATTTCATCCATACATGATCACTCAGAGTAATTTAATTGCTTGATAGTGCGCTGGGGCATTTTCATGAAAGTGATATTCACTATAGTCACGCCAACAGATTAATTTAAAGGTGATTTATAATTAGCAAACTGTAGTTTTTACGCCTGCGTACTATCTACAAATTTGTAGCTCAATATCATTCAGCAATACTTATCTAATTGTCTGAATCTAAAAGAATTTGAGAATATCACTTTGCGGCAAAGTGCGCCATGATTGTACAAAAAATGATCTCAGAATATGGCTTTAATTAATATACTGCATATGCATACAGAAAACGTATTTTTTATTTTGACATCAAAAAGGGACGCTATGACACAAAGCGGCCATTTTAACGCTTTGCACACGGGCGCGTGAAGC
>MAAB01029715.1_pt1 | contig 21493 bp, 18 predicted proteins | sample 1115991 | NCBI WGS metagenome assembly MAAB01 (sample SAMN04961124, study PRJNA320927) | seawater metagenome | isolation source: sample BD02T18 sea water enriched with oil for 18 days | place: USA:Gulf of Mexico | collected 2013-07-27
GGTATCACCCTATAGAAATAAGGTAGCTTATAAGGAAACAGAAAAAGTTGCCGAGCCATTACAGATCACTCAAAAAACAGCGGAGCAATTACTTGCTGTTGCCAAAAATGCACCTGATAGCTTACGGAAAAAATTAGAAAAATTAGCTAAATACGCCAATAAAGATTAACAGTTTTCACGTTACCAACTCTATATTCATGCTTCTACCACTAACCTATGTTTCGTTATAATTTCGCCGTTATTCAGGCATAAAAAAACCAGTCATGTGACTGGTTTTAATTATTTCAATACTGATGTGTTATAAACTAAAACGCTGCAGTAGCAACTTCTTGATACTGTATAGGTGATGGTGTTTCATCTTCATAAGTCACCCATTCCCAACTTTCTTTTTGTTTAAATACTTCTCTTAATAACAAGTTATTCAGGCCGTGCCCTGATTTAAAAGCATTTAGCTCACCTAAAATACTATGACCACACATGTATAAGTCACCAATGGCGTCTAATATTTTGTGTTTAACGAACTCGTCATCGTAGCGCAGCTCATCTTTATTAAGCATACGGTATTCATCAAGTACAATGGCATTTTCTAAGCTGCCACCTAAGGCTAAATTGTGCGAGCGGAGAAACTCGATATCACGCATAAAGCCAAAGGTACGTGCACGACTAATCTCTTTTATAAAAGAGCAACTTGATAAGTCCATAGACATCGTTTGACAAGTTTTTGATATAACAGGGTGTTCAAACTCAATAGCAAAGTTAATTTTAAAACCGTTATGCGGTTTTAACTCTGCCCATTTGTCACCTTCTTCAACACGAATACTTTTCTTGATGCGAATAAAGCGCTTAGCTACCGCTAATGTTTTTATGCCTACCGATTGTATTAAATAGACAAACGGTAAAGCACTGCCATCCATAATTGGAATTTCAGGAGAGTCAATTTCAACAATTAAATTGTCAATCCCTAAGCCTGCTGCTGCAGACAACAAGTGTTCGACGGTGGAAATCTTAACACCTTGTTCATTCACTAAACACGTACATAAGGTTGTTTCACCGACAGCTTCAGGTGTTGCAGGAATATCTACAACAGGGCTTAAGTCTGTTCGACGAAATACAATACCGGTGTTTGCAGGCGCAGGACGGAGAGTCAATTGCACCTTTTCACCTTTATGTAACCCAACACCAACGGCGGTTACACTTTCTTTTAATGTTCGTTGTTTAATCATAAATGCCTTATTAAGCTTTACTTACTTTTGAATGCACCGCCCAGTTTTGACGGGCGCATAATATAGCAAAAAAACTTAACAAAATCAAAATATCAGCTTTTAGCTACGCTTTATTATAAATAGGACTGTTCAACCAGTTCTATTCTAATAACAAGTTAGTTTGAATAACAATAGACCTGAAAGTTCACTATTATCATTCAATTAGTGCTTATTAATTTTTATTAATCAGCCTGTTTGCGTAAAAATGCAGGGATATCTAAGTAGCTCTCAATATCAGCCGCAGTTTGAACTTGTGCATTACTGTCCTGCATTGTAATAGGCGCTGAATTTATTTCTGCTTGTGGGCTAGCAATAAACTCTTGTCCAACTGCAATAGGTTCTATTACGGGTGTTGGGTTTACTAAAGTGATATCTGGCTTACGTTCTGCGCCAATACCTGTTGCAACAACGGTTACGCGTAGTTCATTACTCATTTCAGGGTCAATTACCGCGCCAACCACAACCGTAGCATTTTCAGAGGCGAAAGCTTTAACAGCATTACCAACGGTTTCAAACTCATCAATGCTAATGTCCATGCCAGCCGTAATATTAACCAAAATACCGCGTGCGCCCGCTAAATCTACATCTTCAAGTAATGGACTTGAAATAGCAGCCTCTGCAGCCTCTTCAGCTCGGTCTTCGCCAGATGCAATTCCTGATCCCATCATTGCCGTGCCCATTTCGGACATTACAGTACGAACATCGGCAAAATCGACGTTGATTAAACCAGGACGAGTGATTAGCTCCGCAATACCTTGAACCGCACCTAATAAAACATTGTTTGCCGCTTTAAAAGCATCAAGTAATGAAGTACCAGGGCCTAATACTTTTAATAGCTTTTCATTAGGAATAGTGATCAACGAATCAACACTTTTTGATAAAAATTCTATACCTTGATCGGCATAGTTCATTCGTTTTTTACCTTCAAACGGGAAAGGTTTAGTCACTACAGCAACAGTTAATATACCCATTTCTTTAGCAACATCAGCGACAACGGGTGCTGCACCCGTACCTGTACCACCGCCCATACCTGCAGCTATGAATACCATATCTGCGCCTTGCAAAGTTTCTTTGATCGTTTCACGATCCTCTTCTGCACTTCGACGACCTATTTCAGGGTTTGCGCCAGCACCTAAGCCTTTTGTTACGTCTGCACCTAATTGTAATGTTACGTTTGCCGCTGAATTACGTAATGCTTGTGAATCAGTATTCGCGGTAATAAACTCCACACCTTCAATGGTTTGACAAACCATGTGCTCAACTGCGTTTCCGCCTCCTCCGCCAACACCAATGACCTTTATAATTGCTTCTTCGTTATGATCTTCCATTAATTCAAACATTTGTATACTCTCCGATTTTTATTATGTTTTGTTCCACCAAAACGATTACTTTTCTATTCGAATAATTTGCTGCAGCAAATTATTAAATTTTTCTACTTAAACTATATTCACTTGATGAATTATTTAAAACTCACCTTTAAACCAAGCTAATAAACGTGAGGTAATACTAGCAATACCTTCACTTTTTTTGCTTTCAATACTCTGTTGTTCATTGGCTTGCATACCGTAATGTAATAAACCGACAACCGTTGCATAGGTTGAGTCATCTACATATTCCTTTAAGCCACTTACATCTTTGGGTTTAGCTACTCGTACAGGCATTTGGAATACTTCTTCAGCAAACTCTACTACACCTTCCATTTGCGCAGTACCGCCCGTTAATACATAACCTGCGGCTATTTGATCGGCTAATCCAGCTTCTCTTAACTCTTCTTGAATAAGTTCGAAAAGCTCGTGGTAGCGAGGTTCAACGACTTCAGCTAACGTATGACGTGACATAGAGCGAGCGGGCCGTCCACCAACACTTGGCACTTCTATATTTTCTTCCATGCTTACCATTTGGCGAAGCGCACAAGCGTATTGAACTTTAATATCTTCTGCGTGGCTTAATGGTGTTCTAAATATTTTTGCTATATCACTCGTTACTTGATTTCCCGCCACAGGAATAACTGCGGTATGGCGTAAAGCACCACCAGTAAATACCGCGATATCCATGGTGCCAGCGCCCATATCAACGACACAAATACCTAGCTCTTTTTCGTCATCCGTTAAAGTTGCATAACTCGACGCTAGAGCAGAGAAAATAAGCTGATCTGCTTTTACATCACAACGCTCGACACACTTAACAATATTTTTTGCCATGTCGTTAGCACAAGTTACGATATGAACTTTGGCTTCCATACGAACACCCGACATACCGATAGGGCTTTTAATGCCATCTTGACAGTCAATGCTAAATTCTTGTGGCAAAACGTGCAGCATACGACGTTCTGCAGAAATAGGTACCGAACGTGCCGTATGAATGACATTATCAATATCTTCTTGAATCACTTCTTTATCGTTGATTGGCACCATGCCATTTTCATTTTGACAACTAATATGCTTGCCAGAAATACCTAAATAGACTGAGCTTATCTGACAGTCAGCCATTAATTCAGCTTCGTTAATAGCGCGTTGAATAGATTGAATCACTAAATTCAAATCATTTACGCCGCCTTTATCCATACCTCGTGTCTGTTGATTACCAACACCGACGATATTTAACTGATTATCTGGCGTTATTTCGCCGACCGCGACCGATATTTTCGACGTTCCTATGTCTAAGCCTACTACGAGGTTTCTTTCATTTACTTTTGACATTTGCATTAAGCTCTTTGTTTTTTTTCTGCAGCTTTCCAGCCGACAGCAAGTCCAGTATCGTAGCGTAAATCAACATAATCGATTTGTTGATTTTCTTTTTTTGTTTGTATTATTTGTGGATAAACGTCCATAAAACGCTGCACCCTTTCAATTTTATTTTCACGACCTAAATTCAGCATAACACCGTCATTTAAGGTTAACTGCCATGAATGGCGCTCTGAAAGCACCAGTTCATCTATTGATAAGTCATTGAACTTCAGCAACTTACTTAAATCAACAAAATTATCTAGCGCTATATTCTCACTACCTTCCGGCCCAAAAAAGGCTGGTAGTGCTTGTGTTAAACGCTTTGTATCAGCCTGAAAAGCGTTGCCATATTGGTTAATCAAAAAATCACCATTCCATAATGCAATGGGGGTTTGATCAACAACATAAATTTTTAATTCATTGGGCCATTTCTTCCGTACTGATACAGAATAGACCCAAGGTAAACCTGCTACTTTTTCTTGGATGTCATTAACATCAACATTAAAAAAATTGCCTAAATTGACCTCATCAATTGCTGATTCAATGTCTTCTCTAATCGTGAATGGCATTTCTCCGCCAATCGAGATAGAAGTCACAGGAGCAGACTCTTCTGATGACATTTTTTCATTCAAAAACCAGCTAAATGTACATATCGCGATAATCACCAATACGAAAAATGAAACACCTAGCCAAAACGACCAATGTAACTTATCCGATTGTTCTGCCGGACTTTCATTTCCTAACAGTTGTGATTCACTAACGTTCATTATTTATCAGGAATCCTCTGTGCTTATTTCAATAATTCGGGTCACTAGTTCACTGAAGGTTAAGCCGTGTACCTTCGCTGATTTTGGTACAAGTGACGTTTCTGTCATACCTGGTACCGTATTTACTTCAAGCAGTTGCCAGTTATTATCTTTATCTCTCATCATATCGACACGTCCCCAACCTTTAGCTCCTGTAGCTCTAAATGCTTTAAGTGCCATTAGCTTAAGTGCTTTCTCATCTTGCTCAGTTAAACCTGATGGGCAATGATATTGAGTAGTCGTCGACTGGTACTTAGCCTCATAATCATAAAAATCACGGGGGGTTTCCATGTGAATAGAAGGCAATGCTTCATCGCCTAAAATCGCTACGGTATATTCAGGGCCGTTAATCCATGCTTCTACTAATATTTGTTTGTCGTAAGCAAATGCACTTGTTAGCGCAAGGTGTAACTCTTCAGCAGTTTCTGCTTTTGCCATACCAATACTTGAACCTTCGTTTGCAGGCTTAACCATGACCTTGCCGCCTAAAAACTTCAAGATTTTCTGTGCTTCATCAGTCTGATATTCATTTCGTTTCACGACAGAAAAAGCTGCGGTAGGTAAGCCCTGTGCTTGAAAGACTTGCTTACTACGAATTTTATCCATAGATAACGCTGAACCTAAAACATCCGATCCTGTATACGGTATGCCCATATATTGTAAAGCGCCCTGCACACAGCCGTCTTCTCCACCTCGTCCATGTAGTGCAATGAAAACACGATCAATTTTTCGTTTAACTAAATCGGTTAGACAAAAGCCTTTAGTATCTATTAATTCAACGCTAAAACCTGCTTGACGCAAGCCATTTGCTACGCCCTGTCCTGAACTTAGCGATACCTCACGTTCCGCAGAGTCGCCGCCATATAGAACAGCTATTTTCTGCTCTTTCAGTGCAACCATTATTTAGATCCCTTTTTGGAATAAGTAAGCAATGGACTCTTAATAATGTTACGAGCGATAGTGCCTATATTTCCTGCACCTTGCGTAATGACCATGTCGCCTTCTTTCAGTTGTGCGTTAAGCAATTGTGCAAGTTTGTCGGTATCACCAACATAGACAGGCTCAATTTGACCGCGTTGGCGAATACTACGCGCTAAACTTTTGCTGTCGGCACTGCTAATGGGAGTTTCTCCCGCCGCATAAACATCAAGTAAAAATAAGCAGTCAACTTCGGATAACACATCAACAAAGTCTTCATACAAATCACGAGTACGCGAATAACGATGTGGCTGAAAAACCATTACCAAGCGTTTTTCTGGCCAGCCATTACGCATGGCTTTAATTGTCGCTTGAACCTCACGAGGGTGATGGCCGTAATCATCAACAAGTACCATTTCACCTTTTTCAGTTGATAACTGGGCAAGTTGTTCAAAACGTCGACCTATTCCCGCAAATTTTGCTAAAGCACTAACGATAGCTTCGTCTTCGACACCTTCGTCGGTCGCAACAGCGATACTGGCAAGTGCATTAAGTACATTATGTTGCCCCGGTAAATTAACCGACATATCAATATCGGCGAAACCTGTCCGTTGCACAGTAAAGTGGCTTATGCCACCTTTTTGATGAAAGTTAATCGCGCGAACATCTGCGTCGTCACTGAATCCGTAAGTAATGACCTGACGGCCCATTCTTGGTAATAATTCACGCACTACGTCATTATCTATACAAACGACGGCTAAACCGTAAAAAGGTAGGTTGTGTAAAAATTCTATGTAGGTGTCTTTAAGTTTTTCAAAGTCACCTTGGTAAGTTTCCATATGGTCTTCAGCGATATTTGTGATCACCGAAACCATCGGCTGTAAATGTAAAAATGACGCATCACTTTCATCAGCTTCGGCTATCAAGTATCGACTCGAGCCTAACCGTGCATTGGTACCGGCACTATTGAGTAAGCCACCAATAACGAATGTTGGATCTAAATCACCTTCAGCAAAGATACTGGCAATTAAGCTAGTAGTCGTGGTTTTACCATGAGTGCCTGCTATCGCAACACCATGACGAAAACGCATTAATTCAGCCAACATTTCGGCTCTTCGCACCACTGGGATACGTAGTTTTTGTGCGTTCAATAATTCAGGGTTATCTGCCTTAATGGCCGTTGAAACAACAATGACGCTAGCACCGAGAATATTCTCTTCTGCGTGACCTAAGGTAATATCAGCACCCAATGCAGTTAAACGCATAACCACTTGATTTTCACCAATGTCAGAACCTGATATTTGATAACCTTCGTTTAATAATACTTCTGCAATGCCGCCCATACCCGCACCACCAATACCGACAAAGTGAATACGTTTTACACGACGCATTTCTGGTATTTTAATCGGCGCATTGTCATTCGTGATTTTGTTTATTATTTCTGCCATTTTTCTACTCATTATGGGACTAACCTTACGCAGGTGTCTGCAACTCGAATCGTTGCATCAGCATGGGCGGCGTTATGAGCTGCTTTTACCATAGATTGCACGACACTGTCAGAAACAAAGAGGCTATTAAGCATTTGCGCTAAGGTTGTTCCGTTAAATTCTTTTTGTGGTAGCAGTTTTGCAGCTCCACAGGAAACTAAATACATCGCATTTTTTGTTTGATGGTCATCCACCGCATGCGGTAAAGGTACGAAAATAGCCGGTTTTGCTGCCATGGCTAACTCTGAAACAGTTAATGCGCCGGATCGACAAATAACGATGTCAGCCCATTGATAAGCAAAGGCCATATTTTCTATAAATTCGGTGACTTTGACTTTATCTCCCGACAAGCCAAACTTCTGATAACTTTCTTTTACCGACTCCTGATTATCGACTCCAGTTTGGTGCCATACATCAATATTCTGTAAATGAATTTGTTTTAATGCTTGTGGAACCGTGTCGTTTAATACTTTAGCTCCTAAGCTACCGCCCACAACCAATACTTTTTTGCTACTACTCGGTTGCTCAGGAATAACTGGCTTAAGTTCTGTAATATCTTTACGTAATGGATTTCCAACGACTTGGTAATCTACATTCTTTGTAAATGCGTTGGGAAATGCACTTAAAACGGTAGTCGCTATTCTGGCAAGGTATCTGTTAGTCATGCCAGCGACAGCATTTTGTTCATGCAAAACTAAAGGGATGCGCATCAACCAAGCAGCAAAGCCTCCCGGTGCACTTGCGTAACCGCCCATACCAAGTACCACATCAGGTTTCACCTTTCGTAATATGGAAATAGACTGGCTTACGGACTGTAATAATTGAAACGGAGTTTTTACGCGTTCAAACCAACTTTTGTTTCGGACACCGGCAATATTAATAAACGAAATTTCAAAACCATGCTGGGGGACAATAGTTGCTTCCATACGTTTTTCCGTACCTAACCAATGAATATTCCAACCTTCATTTTGCAGTTTTTCTGCGACAGCTATACCGGGGAAAATATGCCCTCCCGTGCCTCCTGCCATTACTAATAACGTAGGGGATTTTTTATTTGTTTGAAAATTTACTGCTTTATTGTCATTCGTCATATTATTCACCCTCCTCGTTATTCAGTTTTTTAATTTTTTTCTTTGTTGTCTTTTTAGTCTTCTTTGAACTTTTAGTGCCCGTTGCTTGAATACTTTGTACGCGCATCTCGTGATCTATTCTCATCAAAATAACCACCGATATGGTCATGATTATCATTGAACTACCGCCATAACTTAACAAAGGCATAGTTAAGCCTTTTGTCGGCACTATACCTGCGCTTGCACCAACATTGACTGCTGCTTGAAAACTAATCCAAATACCAATGGCGTAGGCGAAAAAACCTTCAAAATATTTTTCTTTTTGCACCGCCGCGCGGCCAAGTAATAACGCTTTTATTACTAGGGTCATACTAAGTACTAAAATAACACTAATACCAAGAAACCCAAATTCTTCAGCAACCACAGCCATTACAAAATCGGTGTGAGCTTCAGGTAAATATTCTAACTTTTGAATACTATTACCTAACCCTTGCCCTAATACCTCTCCTCGGCCATAGGCCATCAATGATTGAGTTAATTGATAACCACTACCAAACGGGTCTTGCCATGGATCTAAAAACCCCGTGACACGTGCCCAACGGTAAGGAGAAAAATAAGCGAGGGCGGATAATAAACTAATGCCAACCGCAGATACACAGGCAAATTGCCAAAGTTTAGCGCCAGCTAAAAATAATAATCCAAAAGTAGTGACAAACATCACAATAATGGTACCTAAATCTGGTTGCATTAATAGCAATGCGCCAAGTACACCAAAGACTACCAGTGGTTTTGCAAACCCTTTTACATTTTCCATGACTTCGTCACGACGACGTACTAAATAGGCCGATAAATAGCAAAAGAAAAATAACTTCGCAGGCTCTGCCGCTTGTATCGTAATAGGCCCTACAACAATCCAGCGGGTAGAGCCGTTTACCGTTCGGCCAACAAATAAAACGATGATCAATAAGAAGATGCCTAATAGGAGTAAGTGCCCACTATGTTTTTGCCAAAGGGTCATCGGAATACTCATGGTAACAACCGCAACACCTAGACTTAGACAGATATAAATTAAGTGACGTTCTACAAAATGGAATGGATCGTTAAATAGCCGTTCAGCAACTGGCATGGACGAGCTTGCTACCATTATTAGTCCGATCATATACATGCTAACAGCCAGCAATACATAGCTGCGGTCGAACGTCGCATGGCTTCGACTCGACTCTGTGGATAACCACTGAGGAATTTTTAATGTTTCAAGGCGAGCAAGCGCTGATGGTGTCATACGTTCGTCTCCTTTAATTCTGGTTTGCCTTGATCACTCTGCAAAGATTTTACCGCGTCGATAAATACATGGCCGCGCTCAGCAAAGTTTTTAAACATGTCAATACTTGCACAGGCAGGAGAGAGTAAAACGACATCACCTGCTTTCGCATATTCACTGACATGATCTACAGCTGCTTCAAGAGAGTTAACTGTAATAGAGTCATTTGTTAAGGCTGCAATTTCATTACCATCTTTGCCAAGGGTATATATTCTGGCAACATGTTCGGCTATCGCTGATTTCAAGGGTGAAAAATCGGCCCCTTTGCCATCGCCTCCGGCAATTAAATATATGTTATTTTCAGCAGAAATTGTTGCTGAAAGCCCAGCGATTGCTGCCAAAGTTGCACCTACATTAGTTGCTTTAGAGTCGTTAATCCATTGAACATCATTGTATTTCGACACTAACTGGCAGCGATGCTCTAAGCCACTAAACTTAACTAAATGGCTTAACATTTCAGTTAAAGACCAACCGGCACTGTAACCCAATGCTAATACGGCTAAGCAGTTCATTGCATTATGTAAACCCGCGATAGGTAATTGATTCACGGCAATAAGCGCAGTGGAACCAAACATTAGTTGCACTTTGCCTGATATAGTCTCCAAACCGAAATGCCCCTCTTCGACTGGGCCACTACCAAAAGAAATAATATTTTGATGTGTATCGGCTATCGTATAAGCATCATCACGATTAATAATCGCTGTTTGGCACTGAGGATAAATATCCTGTTTTATTTTTGCGTAGTTTTCTAATGTTTTATGACGATCAAGATGATCATCACTGACATTTAACACAGTTGCCGCAATAGCTTTCATACTGCGTAACGTTTCTAGCTGAAAACTAGATAGTTCTAGCACTAAACAATCGAGTTTTTTTCCAGTTTGTTCAAGTACTGGTACGCCAATATTTCCACCCAACTCAACACGTTTTCCTAGTTGCTTACCGATAAATGCGAGCAATGAAACCACTGTTGATTTTCCGTTGGATCCGGTAACAGCCAATATTGGCGTATTATGGTTCTGACAATAAAGCTCAACATCTCCGGCAACAATACAGTGTGGCTGTATCTGGTTAGCAATATCGCCAATACTGGTATCAATACCTGGGCTAACGAACAAAATATCAGCTGAACTAATAAGTGCTTTATTCCAGTCGCCCAAGACTAATGATGTTTCAGGAAATTCTGTTTCGAAAGACTCGACCGTGACAGCGTCATGTCGACTGTCATTTACAGAACAGCTCAAGCCATTTTTAATTAAGTAGCGCACACAAGACAGCCCTGTTAGTCCTGCACCGAGGACAACTATTTTTTTGGCTGTTAACCGCGCTATTGCTAGCGGAGCTTGTGAGTTTTGCTGTGTCATTTTTTCTTGCTTATTCCTACTTATAATTTCTATTGTTTACGCTTTAACGAAGTTTCAACGTGGCTAAGCCAATTAAAACTAAAACTAGTGAGATGATCCAAAAACGAACAATCACTCTCGGCTCTGGCCAGCCCTTTAATTCATAGTGGTGATGAATAGGTGCCATTCTGAAAATACGTTGGCCTCGTAACTTATATGAACCCACTTGCAAAATAACTGACACGGTTTCCATCACAAAAACGCCACCCATAATGAATAACACCAATTCTTGACGGACTAAAACGGCAATAACACCTAAAGCAGCACCTAAAGCTAATGAACCAACATCGCCCATAAAAACTTGTGCTGGATAAGTGTTGAACCACAAAAACCCAAGCCCGGCACCTACTATCGCGGTACACACCACGACTAATTCACTGGTTAAGGCAATATGAGGAATATTCAAATAGGCAGAAAAATTAACATTACCTGTCATGTAAGCAAATATCGCAAAGGCGCCTGCAACCATTATGGTCGGAACAATCGCTAAACCATCTAAACCATCAGTAAGATTTACCGCATTGCTGGTGCCGACAATGACGAAGTAAGTCATCACAACATAAAAAATACCCAATTGCGGTAATACATCTTTTACAAAGGGGATCAGTAAACCTGTTTCTTCAGGAGATTGAGAAAAATAATATAAAAATAGTGCTGTAGCTAGACCTGCAACGGTTTGCCAAAAATATTTCCAACGGGCTATTAAGCCATTTGAATCTTTACGAATAACCTTACGATAATCATCAACGAAGCCAATCAAGCCAAAACTTGTTATCACGAACAATACGACCCAAACATAGGCATTACTCAAATCAGCCCATAATAAAACACTGACGACAATAGCGGCTAAAATAAGAATACCGCCCATGGTTGGCGTCCCTGATTTCACCAAATGGCTTTCAGGACCGTCATCTCGTATCGTTTGACCAATTTGCATTTCTTGTAAATAGCGAATTAATTTGGGACCAAAATAAAGTGAGATGATCAATGCCGTTAATGTGCTGACAATAGCGCGAAATGTCAGGTATGAGAAAACATTAAAAAAGCTAAAGTATTGCGTTAAATATTCACCTAACCAAACTAACATGAGCTTGTCTCCGATGTGTTACTTGTTTTGGTTGATGGTAAGTTCTCTACGCTGGCGTGCCAGTCAATAATGTCTTTCACTACTTTTTCCATACGGGCGCTACGCGAACCTTTTATTAAAATTGAGATTTGTTGTTGTTCGTTTTCTATCAAAGACAGCAAACAATGCAATAATTTTGATTTTTCGCTGAAATGGTGACCGTTAAATGCATCAGATGTACTTTGGCTGAGCACGCCTAAAGTGAGCAAATCATCAATTTGGCAAGTTTTTGCATATTCACCGACTTCTTGATGGTAACCGCGTGCTTGTGTGCCTAATTCGCCCATATCGCCGAGAATTAAAATTCGACGTCCGGAGTAACTCGCCAATAAATCTGTTGCTGCTTTAATGGACTCAACATTGGCGTTATAGGTATCATCGATGACTTTAAAATTCTCAGTCAACTGGTGTAAATTCAAGCGCCCTTTCACAGGTGACATTTCAGCTAAACCTAAACGAATATCGTCAAGACTTGCACCAAACTCTATTGCAATAGTAGCAGCAGCAACGGCATTACAAACATTGTGTTTGCCAGGTATCGTGAGTTCTATGAAGGTACTACCTTTTTGGGTATTTAATTTGAAACTGGCACAGCCGTTTTCGTCAAGCACGACATCGGTACAATAACTATCGGCATTTTGAAAACAAGAAAATTGACGCACTTTTTTGTCCGTTAAGCGCCACTGCCATTTATTCGCTAATTTACAATCTTGATTATAAATCGCCACACCGTTTTGATTGAGTCCTTCGAAAATCTCACCTTTAGCGCGAGCAACACCACATAAATCACCAAAGCCTTCTAAATGCGCAGCAGCAATATTATTAATTATAGCGACGTCAGGCTTAACTAAACCTGAGGTATAGGCTATTTCTCCCATGTGATTTGCACCTAATTCTACAACAGCAAAATCATGGTCTTGTTCGAGGCGTAACAAGGTTAATGGCACGCCAATATCGTTATTGAAATTTCCTTTAGTGGCTAAGACTTTTCCCAGTCGTGACAAAATAGCCGCGACCATTTCTTTTACGGTGGTTTTTCCACTACTCCCTGTGATGGCAACTGTTTTCGGTGCTACTTTCTCTTTCACATAAGCGGCGATTACCCCCAGAGCTTTATGGGTATCACTGACAATAATTTGCGGGATATCCGTATCACACTGATGATCAACAATAATAGCACCACAACCTAGTTCTATCACTTGCTCAATAAAACGATGCCCATCGAAGTTTGGCCCTTTAAGTGCTAGGAATAACTCACCTTCTTGCAATGCTCTACTATCAGTATTAATACTGGTAACATTAATATTATCGCCAACCAATTCACCTGACACTGCTTTTGCAATATCGATTAAACTAAGTGTAATCAAGATATTGCTCCTGCAGGATTTTGGTTGTTATATAGCTGATATATTGAATTAACAAATCTTCGTTCATTATAATTAATTTTTTCATCGCCAATAATGATGTAATCTTCATGGCCTTTGCCCGCAAATAAGATCATATCGTTTGCTTTTGCTTTAGTTAACCCAGCCACGACTGCAAGTTCTCGGTCTAAGACTACCGTTACTTCATCAGGATTTGCACATCCAATAAGCATGTCATTGGCAATATCTTCTGCCTGTTCATTTCTTGGGTTATCGCTCGTTATAATAAGGTGGTCTGCGCCAAGTTCAGCGGCTTTAGCCATTAAAGGACGTTTGCCTTTATCACGGTCGCCACCGCAACCGAAGACAACCCATAACTCTCCTTCACAGTGCTGGCGGCAAGCGGCTAATGCATTGGTTAAAGCATCTGGGGTATGTGCGTAATCAACAATCGCTGTAGCACGGTTTTCGGCAGAGAATATTTCCATGCGACCTAAGGTTGGCGTAAGAGATTTTACCGCCTGAGCTATATAGATTAAGGATATTTTTTGGACTAATAAAACTGAAATTGCGGCGAGTAAATTATCAATATTGAAATCGCCAATCAGCGGGCTACTTATTACCTGCTTGCCAAGATGTGTATCTAAAATAAATTCAACACCCTTTGAATGATGTTTAATATCACAAGCCCGTACAAATGCAGAATACTGCGTAATAGATTTTGTCCGGCCATAAACAATAACAGTTTGTTCACTTGGCCAATTATTTAGCCACGTTTTTACTTGTTGATCTTCACCGTTTACTATCGCAACTTGTTTATCATTCAGGCTAAATATTTGATACTTAGCTTTGGCATAGTTTGCCATGGTTTTATGGTAATCAAGGTGGTCTCGAGATAAATTAGTAAAAACAGCTATATCGAGTAACTCAGCATTAGCACGCCCTTGCTCTAAAGCATGTGACGATATCTCCATCGCAATATTTTCAATGTGTTCAGCGTCAAACCCTGCGAATAATTGATGAAGTTGCGTGGCGGCTGGCGTGGTGTTTTCAAGTGGCTGAAGCGCATCAACTTGCCCTGCACCATTAGTACCTATTACGGCTGTTTTTTGCTGACAATGATCAAATAGCTTAGCTATGATTTGACTGGTACTGGTTTTCCCATTCGTGCCAGTAATGCCAATAATGGTCATGTTACTTTGTGGATTTTGATAATAACTTTTTGCAAAAGAGTACAGTTGTTTATTAAGCTGGAAAAAGTAAATTTGCGCAACTTTTTGGCCATTCGGTGACCTTTTAGCTAAATAGTGAACTTCGCCATGCTGCTCAATACACTCACACTCAGCAATAATTAACGAAGTTCCACTTTCAACAGCTTGTAATATATAGTCGTTACCATTTTGTTGATGACCGATCACTGCACAGAAAACATCACCATTTTTAAGTTTACGCGTATCGTTAACTAAATCACCGAATACATTTGGCAGCTCAGCTAGATCGGTAGGTAAATTAAACGCAGAAAATACGTTAATAAGTTTTGTTTGTGATAGAGAAAAAGCTCTAGGCATCGGCCTGCTCCTTCATAGTATTTGTTTTTTTGAATGGTTTTTTATGAAATTTTTGTTTGTTTTCAGCGACACGTTTTGCATCAGGGGCAATATTCAGCACTCGTAATGCCCCTTTCATCACTCGAGAGAAAACTGGAGAGGCGACTTCACCACCGTGGTATAAATCACCGCCAGGTTCATTAATGACGACTACAACCACTATTTCAGGATTAGAAATAGGTGCCATACCAGCAAACAAGCCAACATAGTCATTACCGTAACTACCCGCGAATGCTTTTATTGCCGTGCCGGTTTTACCACCTACGCGGTAACCATCAACTTTTGCATTAGGTGTATGGTCATTAACGACATTTTCTAACATAGCAACAACCTCTTGACTGGATTGCTGTGAAAATACTCGTACATCATCAACAGGCAAAGTATCGATTGTGCCCTTTTTGATAATTGTTAGTGGTTTTTTTACACCACCATTTGCTAATATTGAATAGAATTTAGCTAACTGTAATGGCGTAGCTGCAACGCCATGTCCCCACGATAAAGTGGCTAATTCGAATTTTGACCAACGCTGACGATCATGCATAATGCCTGAACTTTCACCCACTAAACCAATACCCGTTTCTTCCCCGAACCCTGCCTCAAAAAACTTATCAAGTAGATATTCTTTCGGTACTGAAAGCGCTAACTTAGTGGTGCCCATATTAGACGAATGCACTAAGATATCTGTGATACTTAATTTTCCACGATTAATAGGATCACTTACACGACGACCACCTAAACGCATCCAGCCAGGACTTGTATCGATAACACTATTGGCTTCTGCTGAACCAAATTCTAACGCGGTTAACGCGGTCAACGGTTTAAGCGTTGAACCCGGTTCATAAAAGTCAGTAATTGCACGATTACGAAAACGATGAATAGCGGTATTGCGCCGGTTATTAGGGTTATAAGATGGGCTGTTTACTAAGGCGAGTATTTCACCGGTATTTACATTAGTAACAACAACTGAGCCAGATGTCGCTTTAAACGCTTTTACCGCACCTTTTAATTCTTTATAAGCAATTGCTTGAATACGTTGGTCGATACTTAAGACGATATCTTTTGGTTGCGTTGAGCTCTTTTCTGACAGTATTTCAATTTTTCGTCCTTTGGCATCTTTGCGATACTTTTTATTGCCATCGACTCCGGTTAGCAGTTGGTCGTATACGCGTTCAACACCTTCAATGCCCTTATCGTCAAGATTAGTGAAACCGACAACATGCGCGCTAATTTCACCGGAAGGGTAATACCGCTTTGATTCTTTTCGTAAATGGACACCCGGAATTTTTAATTCTTTAATATAACTTGCCATGGCTGGTGAAACTTTACGTTCAACATAGACAAAACGCTTGCGTGGGTTTTTAATAATACGAGCCGTAAGTTTATTTACATCGCGCCCTAAAACATCAGCAAGCGCTTGCCAATGTTTTTTCATGTCCAACGCATTATTTTCCATCACAATTTTAGGATCTGCCCACACAGTTTCAACCGGGACACTTATCGCTAATTCACGGCCATTCCTATCAACAATTGAACCACGTTGTACGGTATGGGCGGTTGTTCTTAATGAACGCATATCCCCTTGCTTTTTAAGCATATCGGGTTCAACAATTTGAATATAAGCACTACGCGCAAGTAAACCAGCATAAACAAGCACAATAAGAGCAACCACAACGTAAAAACGCCATGCCACTGATATTTGTTGATATTTATCTGCTTGTTTTTTCACTAATTTACTCTTCAGCTATTTTTATTGTTGTTTAATAATAATTTCCGAATTTACATTCGGTCTTTTCATCAGTAATAATTTTTCCGCTTTGCTTTCTATTGTGCTGTGCTCAGCTAAACTGTTCTGTTCTAATAACAAATTGCGCCATTCAATATCCAACTCATCCCGTTCCGTAAGTAGTATTTCTAAACTACTGGTGGTTTGGCGATTCAAGTGCGTAAAATAAATTACTGAGAATGCAGATAACACCACGAGTAATAACAAAAAATAAATAAATACATGCCGCTGAATGTCATACCAAATCTCCACTGGCAACGCCATTTTTGAGCTGGTCATCACTATTTCAACTTCATGAACGCGGTAATCTCATTGCGACACGCATAACGGAACTGCGTGAACGCTTATTCTCTTCAACTTCATTTAAACTTGGTTTTTGCCTACGGCCGATCAGCTCTAGTTTTTTACCTTTGTTTAATTCTTCTTCACTGATTGGCAAACCACGCGGTACTTTTTTGCCTTGTGAGTGTTTTTTCATAAACTGTTTTGCTAAACGATCTTCAAGAGAGTGAAAACTGATCACGACTAACCGACCATTTTTAGCTAAAACAGACAAAGAGGCATCGAGTGCTTTTTCAATTTGCTCTAGTTCACTGTTGATATATATACGGATCGCTTGAAAGCTGCGCGTGGCAGGGTGTTTTTTTATTTCACGCTGTGGGGCTGTTGTTTTGATTATCTTTGCGAGTTCACTTGTACGGGTAAAAGGTGTTTCTTCACGAGCATCAACAATCGCGTTAGCAATACGCCAAGCATGTTTCTCTTCACCAAAGGTACGTAAAACCCAAGTGATATCTTCAACATCTGCAACCGCTATCCATTCTGCAGCTGTTTGTCCGCGAGTAGTGTCCATACGCATATCTAGCGGGCCATCGTTCATAAAACTAAAGCCGCGTTCTGCAACATCTAGCTGCGGCGAAGACACGCCAAGATCAAGCAAAATGCCATCAACTTTTTCAACTAATTGATGTTTCTCCGCGATATTTTGCAGATCAGCAAACCCCTCATGCTCGATAGAGAAACGAGGGTCGTCAGCAAATTTTTCAGCAGCTTGAATGGCAGAAGGGTCTCTATCAATGGCGATAAGTCGTCCATTTTCAGAGAGTTGAGACAGAATGAGTCCCGAATGGCCGCCACGGCCAAAAGTACAGTCGATGTAAATACCGTCTGGGTTAATCGCGAGTCCGGTGATTGCTTCGTCAAGCAATACCGAGATGTGTGACTTATCTAATTTCATTTTGGGTAATACCATTTTACTGAATACCGAGGGATCAATTCGGTATTGGATTTATTAACTATTTTTACTCTTTTCTTTGCTCTTTACAGTGATAAATCTAACAAGCGTTCAGTCAGTTCTATTTCACCCGACTGAATTTGGCTAATGCCTTTATGCATTTGCGCTTGCCATGCATCTTCACTCCAAATCTCAAACTTTTTCAATTGCCCAACCAGCATTACGCTTTTTTCTAAATTGGCATGTTGACGTAATGGACCATTTATTAATAAACGACCGCTCTTATCAATTTCACAATCAGACGCGTTACCTAAAAGCACTTGTTGTAACAATCGTTCTTGTGGGTTCATGCTCGATAAACTACACAATTTCAATTCTATTTCTTCCCATTCAGGAAGCGGGTAAAGCAGTAAGCAAGGGTGTTGGATATCAACGGTACAAACCATTTTTCCTTGGCAATCAGCAAATAGCTCTTCGCGGTACTTTGTGGGTACCGTGATTCTATTTTTACTGTCGAGCGTAATTGCGCTAGTGCCTCTGAACATAACCCTGCTTTATTATTTTAGTAATCCCTTAAGATCCACTAATTCCCACTATTTCCCACATTGATACAGTTTAGAGAGAAAAGTAAAGTCATGTCAAGCAATGATTGGTTTAAATGATCGCGTCAAATGCCAATAAAATTAAGGCTTCTAGCAAAGTAGATGAATTTGTGGGGTTTTGTGGATCTTGCTCCCAAATAAAGACGCAAAATTAAAATTTTTAGCCTTTTAAGTGTCATATTTAAGCAGTTAGCAACCACTTACTTGATACCGACGATCCCTATGACTAACAACCAAAAAGCAAAAAACAATTTAAGTTTTGTGGCTGAAAGATGGGTCACTAAGGTTTTGGCAAAGATACCGCCAAGTACGGCTCCCGGTCCGGCAAATAAAACGACCTGCCAGTATACTTCAAATTGAATCAAGGTATGCTGCCAAATAGCGGCCCATACCGTAAAAGCGGAAACAATAACGGCCGCGGCAACGGCCATACTAATATCGAATCGACGAAGAATAAGATAAATAGCCAGTAACTCACCAACGCCTACCGATAACCAAGCAGTTAACGCTCCGCCAAATAAACCTAACGTTATTAAAGCAAACCAGTCAAACAGGTATAGTTGACTACGTTCTCGATGCGGCTTTAAAAACAAAACCGTTACAATAATAAATAAACCTAACACTAAAGAAAACCAGCTAAAACTTTGGTGTAACGAACTGGGTGAGTTAAGTTGGTTACCATAAACCAACCAAATACCGATGACTGAACTAATTGACGTAATGCTAATTATACGTTTGAAACCTTGCCATAAGCGTAGTTGTGTTTTTTCACTTTTATAATGAAACCACCAAGTAAACGCGCCCGCCGTCATTCCAAAACACTGAATAGCGAAACTTGTAGCCACTGACTGTTGTTCAGTAAAGTTAAGCTGGTTAAATAGCGGAATAAAAACCACACCACCACCTGCCCCAGTAGCGTTTGCAAAAATAGCCCCAAGCACGCCAATAAAGCTGAACAAGCTGTAATCATTTATCTCGCTGATGCTTATCGGTGACAGCAACAACATTGCAAGCCAGATAAAAATGAACGGTAAAATAAACTTAGGGTTACTTAAACGTAAAAAACTCATATTGAAGATTAAGGCTTACTCTGACAATTTAGTTTTTCGGTCAAAAAGTTAATAGCTTCTGCTGACAAATTGCTATTGGAAATATAACTACGCCCTTTTGCATGCTTGATCAACCAGCCGAGTTTGGTCGTTTCAATGCCTAATACCTCTGTCCACTGTAAAGTTAAAGTCGCATAAAATGACTGACTATTAATACCGCTGTCATCAATGGTAAGTTCAACATCACCTTTTGCAGCTTTACTCAACATTTGTCTTGTCACCCAAAACGGCTTTTGATAACGAGTACTAACGGCTTCAATAATCCCTAGTGAAAAAACAAACCAAGCAGCATAAGGATTCATTTGCGTGAACATTACCAACAGTATGCCGGCAATAATCAACACAGCTGACTTTTTATAAGCATGAAAAGACGTATCAATTATAGCTGACTCGCTATAGCACTCTTGGAAGTGTGCTTTGTCTAATTGATAACGTGTCGAATAAGAAAAAGGTTGTGGCATAGGTCATGAAACAAATAAATAAACAGTGACATTATTTTACCTTATTTTGTGCTAAATAATGAATGAAATATTAAGTTCATTGAAATAGACCTATAAATTAGCTAGTCAAAAAAAGCATTACTCAGATCAAAAATGTACAAGTTTTTATTTGCTTAAGCCCCCCTGTTCCATATGATGGTCAACACACTTTTATTTATAAGAATATTTGGGCTTTACGTTATGAGTAACCATCCTATTATTGAAAAAAAATTCGAACGAGTTACCACTGATACCTTTGGTGAGTTATCTAATGGTAGAACAGCACAATTATTTACCTTAACGAATAAGTTAGGCACTCGAATCAAGATTACAAATTTTGGCGCGATTATTACTTCAATATTCACCCAAGACAAAAACGGGCAGTTCGCAGACATTGTGCTCGGTTACGATAATGTGAAAAGCTATCAAAAAGATCCCTATTATTTAGGGGCTATTATTGGCCGCTACGCTGGACGAATTGACCAAGGGAAATTCAGCATAGGAGATCATGACTATCAACTAACATTAAATGCAGCAGATAGTCAGCTTCATGGTGGGGGAAAAGCACTTAACAAACAATTATGGCAGGCAAAAGCCTTTCAAACGGAAAGTTCAGCACGTATTGAACTAAGCTATGTTAGCCCAGATGGCGAAGAAGGCTTTCCTGGTGAAGTGACTTTTAAGGTAATTTACCAACTAAATGACGACAATGAGTTCAGTCTTGAATATTTCGCCAGCACCAATAAAACCACGATAGTTAATCTAACCCAACATAGTTACTTTAATTTAGCAGGGCATGATAGCGGAGATATTTTAGATCATCAGGTCTACATCAATGCTAATCGTTTCCTGCCCATGTGTGAACGTGTATATCCAACGGGTGAGCAAATATTAGTGAAAGGTACGGCTCATGATTTTACCAATAAAACTGAATTACGTGTTTTAGCAGAAGAAATCAACGGAGATGACGCGCAAATAAAGATTGGCTTAGGTTACGATAATTATTGGTTGTTAAATGATGATGCGGTTACGGGTGATGCCCTTGCAGCAATGGCGATAGAAAAAACATCAGGCCGTCGCTTAAGTATTTATTCTGACCAACCCAGCTTAATTTTATATACCGCCAATTATATTGACGGTAGCCAAATAGGCAAAGACCATTGCTGCTACCAACAACGCGCAGCCCTTTGTTTAGA
>MAAB01001461.1_pt1 | contig 21433 bp, 8 predicted proteins | sample 1115991 | NCBI WGS metagenome assembly MAAB01 (sample SAMN04961124, study PRJNA320927) | seawater metagenome | isolation source: sample BD02T18 sea water enriched with oil for 18 days | place: USA:Gulf of Mexico | collected 2013-07-27
ACTGCAGATTTATACTTTTCCAGATCATTTATTTTTAATGCTTTTTTGTCACTAACTGATGACTGGCGCAGTGTCGTTAATGGACTCGGTTTATTGGGCGTAGGTGAGAAGGTGTGTTGGATAATGCTGGTGCCCATCGGAACAGCGTCTGGCGCTTCTGGTGTGGTGACACCAAAGGCATTTTCCAAAGAACGCACCACCATTTTAAATTTAAGTGCATCCATTTCTGAAAAAGACAGTAATAGTACAAAAAAACACAATAACAATGCCATCAGGTCGGCGAAAGTACCCATATACCTGGGCACACCTGTTGGTGGTGCGCAATCACACTCTTTTTCGGCGATGGGCTGCTCAAACATAGGATATTTATAGCATATTCAGAAAAGTTACCTGCAGAGTACCGCCACAGTCTAAAAATGTCACAATAATTTATCGTAGCTAACCAGCATAATGTAATAGGTAAGCCGTTGTGGGTGAATCTCGTTATATGTCTTAGGTTACTAATATTAGCTGATTTAGCTAATAAGGCTAGCGGTGAATTTAATCGTTTTGTTATTTCTGTAATGCTATTTTTTACCTTGTTTAACTGAGCTGGGGCAACATTACTGGGATTGACGTATTTGTTGTTGCTCTTGATCTGTCAGATCACCATAGAATTTCGGGTAGGACCAACCATATCCCCAGCGAAATTTGGTTGGTAGTAGTGGTGTACCACCGACCCGAACACCGGCCAGCATGATGAGGGCTATTTCTGGCTCACCTACTTCTGCAACACATTGCTTTAGCGCCTGATCAGCCTCAATTCGTTGTTGATAGCTTCCACCCTGCCAATAAGCTAGGTCATGTTGACGACAGCAATCTAGCCAAAGTGTTTGTTGCTTAAATGTACCATCTGGAAAGGCACTACAACCATCACTGACAAAAGGCTTTAAGGTATCTGCATTAGTAAGGGTACTAACTAAAAGTAAGCTCACTAATCTTAAAACTGAATGTATATAGGCCATATTAAACTTCGTTCGGTAGGGGGAAAGGTGATGCTTAAATGGTAATGAATTGATGCAGATCATGATGTGCGTATTTTGACACACTACTGTCATGAGTATTTCGTAGTCTCAATCTTAATATCAGGTAGGATGAATATAGCTTAACAGTTGAAACAGTTAGTTTTATCATTAGTTTAGAACTATATAACGGATGAATATAATGAGTATGGATAATGAAGTTACCTCTCGAAATGTGCTAACGGAAGATGAACTGGATAAGATTAACCGTTATTGGCAAGCAGCTAATTACTTATCGGTAGGTCAGATTTATTTACTGGATAATCCTTTATTAAAGCAACCCCTGTTACTGTCACATATTAAACCTAGATTATTAGGCCATTGGGGCACTACACCGGGCTTAAATTTTATCTATGTTCATATGAATCGGGTGATCAAGGCTCGAGACTTAAGTGTTTTGTATCTTGCTGGCCCAGGCCATGGCGGACCAGGAATTGTTGCTAATACTTACTTAGAAGGAACTTACAGCGAGTATTATCCTGAAGTATCCATGGATGAACGGGGACTGAAACGTTTATTCAAACAGTTTTCATTTCCAGGTGGAATCCCCAGTCATGTTGCACCTGAAACGCCAGGCTCTATCCATGAAGGTGGCGAGTTAGGCTATGCCGTTGCTCATGCTTTTGGTGCGGTGTTTGATAACCCTGACTTAATTACCTGCTGTGTGGTCGGTGATGGTGAAGCTGAAACCGGCCCGTTAGCTGCAGCCTGGCATTCAAATAAGTTTTTAAACCCAGTCACCGATGGTGCGGTACTACCTATATTGCATTTAAATGGTTATAAGATTGCTAATCCAACAGTGTTAGCACGCTTATCCCATGATGAATTACGCAGCTTATTTGTGGGCTATGGTTATAAGCCCTACTTTGTTGAAGGTGATGATCCTGAAATAATGCATCAACGTATGGCAGAGACGGTTGATAAGGCGATGAGCGACATTGCCGACATACAACATCAAGCTCGTCAAAATGGTGTTAAGCAACGACCTATTTGGCCGATGATTATTTTACGGACACCTAAAGGCTGGACGGGCCCTAAACAAGTCGATGGCAACAAAACAGAAGGTTCTTGGCGCTCACATCAAGTGCCATTATCAGGCATGAGAGATAATCCAGAACATATTGCTGTATTAGAACAATGGTTAAAGAGCTATCAACCTGATAATTTATTTGATAACAATGGTTGCCTATTAGCTGAACTAGCTGAGTTAGCACCAAAGGCGGAACGAAGGATGGGGTCAAACCCTCATGCCAATGGCGGCGAGTTATTACGGAATCTTAAACTACCTGATTATCATGACTTGATGATTAAGGTGACTTCTCCGGGCAAAGAAATGGCCGAAGCCACTCGTATTATGGGGCAGTTTATTCGTGAGGTATTTGCTCTTAATCAACAGGAAAGGAATTTTCGTTTAGTAGGGCCGGATGAAACAGCATCTAACCGTCTTAGTGCCGTGTTTGAAGTCACTAACCGCACTTGGCTAGATCAGATAGAAGACAGCGATGATCATTTAGCAACTGATGGCCGGGTGATGGAGATATTGAGTGAACATACCTGTCAGGGCTGGTTAGAAGGTTATTTGCTTACTGGGCGCCATGGTTTGTTCTCATGTTACGAAGCCTTTATTCATATTATTGATTCGATGCTGAATCAGCATGCTAAATGGCTTAAAACGACCAGTAAAGACATCGCTTGGCGTCGACCTATTGCATCGCTTAATTACTTGCTGACTTCTCATGTATGGCGACAAGACCATAATGGTTTTTCTCATCAAGATCCGGGCTTTATTGATCATGTTGTTAATAAAAATTCCGATATTGTTCAGGTCTACCTTCCCCCTGATGCCAACTGTTTATTGGTGATTACAGATAAATGTTTACGCAGCCGCAACAAAATCAATGTCATCGTGGCTGGCAAGCAACCTGAACTGCAGTGGTTAGATGGCCCGCAAGCAGAGCAGCATTGTCATACTGGTATTGGCATTTGGGATTGGGCAAGTAATGATAAAGGCTTTAAACCGGATGTAGTCATGGCTTGTGCGGGCGATGTGCCAACATTGGAAACCTTGGCAGCAGTACAGTTATTGAAAAAATATGCACCTAATCTGAAAGTTCGAGTGATCAATATTGTTGACTTAATGACCTTACAGCCATCATCCGAGCATCCTAGCGGCTTAACAGATAAGGATTTCGACGCATTATTTACTGACGATACGCCGATTGTCTTTGCCTACCATGGTTATCCCTGGTTGATACACCGATTAATGTATCGACGAACCAATCATAAAAACCTACATGTGCGTGGTTATAAAGAAGAGGGTACAACGACAACTCCGTTTGATATGGTGGTATTAAATGATTTGGATCGTTTTCACTTAGTACAAGATGTGGTCGACCGAGTTGAATCACTCAAACAGAATGCCGGCTACATCAAACAAGCCATGCAAGAAAAATTAGGCCAGCACCGGCGTTATATCACTGAATATGGCGAAGATATGCCCGAAATTAATGACTGGCAATGGCAGGGATATTAAAGTGATCTTGATACTTAACCCCGGTTCCTCAACGATTAAGTTTGCCCTATATAGTGTGAAAAAATCGTTGAACGTATTGTATCGAGGAAAAGTAGCCGATATCGGTGGTGCAGCTAAAGTCACCATTTACAATGCTGACAATACGGTGCTTTACAGTGCCGCAGTTAAAGTAGCCGATCATCGCGCGGCCTTTAGTTTAGTTTTTAAACATAGCTTGCAGTTAGATAGTGACAAAACGATTGCCGCTGTCGGCCATCGCGTGGTGCACGGTGGCCATATTTTTGATGGTGCTGTTATCATCGATGATGACGTCATTGGTGATATAGCTTCATTGCAAGCCATGGCCACCTTACATCAACAAAATAGTTTATTAGCAATAGAGTTAGTTGAACAAACATGGCCAGGTACCCGACAAATTGCTTGTTTTGATACCGCCTTCCACCACAGCATGCCAGATGTTGAACAACAGATAGCAATAGATAAAGAGCTAGCGAGTGAAGAAGTTAGACGATATGGCTTTCACGGCTTGTCTTATCAATATATCGCTCAGCAATTACCGCATTATATGGGCAACAAGTTAGCTGATAGCCGAGTGATTGTTGCCCACCTGGGTAATGGTGCCAGTCTTTGTGCGATGACCAACCGGCAGAGTAGGGCAACCACCATGAGTTTTAGCCCTTTAGATGGGCTGATGATGGGCACGCGTTGCGGCAGTATTGATCCGGGCTTGTTACTTTACTTGCAGCAACATAAAAACATTTCTGTGGAACAGTTAAGCCACAGCCTGAATTATCAATCCGGCTTAAAAGCCTTGTCGGGCGGTTCGAGCGATATGCAAACTTTATTAGCGAGTTCGCGACCAGAAGCTAAAAATGCGGTTAAGCACTTTGTTTATCAGTTAACTAAACATATTGGTGCCATGGCTGCGGCGATTTCTGGTGTGGATGCGATTGTCTTTACCGGCGGCATAGGCGAAAACTCCGCACTATTAAGACAGCAAGTCTGTCAGCAGCTGTCATGGTTAGGACTAGAGTTGGATAGAGCCGCTAATCAGGCTTGTCACCCGTTAATTAGTAAAAAGGGCTGTAAGGTAACTGTTTGGGCTATTCCAACCAATGAGGAGCGGTATATAGCTGAACAAGTAACTAGTTTGCTGGTGGATGATGTCAGTATGAAGCTAGCCTAGCAGCAATAACAAAACGCAAACGATAGAAACAAAAAAGCCCCAGAAGTATGAAACTTCTGAGGCTTTAAATTTTGTGGCTCCCCGAGCTGGACTCGAACCAGCGACCCATTGATTAACAGTCAATTGCTCTACCAACTGAGCTATCGGGGAACAGAAAGAAGCGTATGTTATAGCCTTGTTCTGCCTTGGTCAAGAAGTAATGTATATTTATTTTTAAGCTATAAATTCTTTGATTCTAATTAAGGCGTTTTGTAGGTTTTCTTCGCTAGTTGCGATCGATAAACGCATGTGGTTTTTCAAGCCAAATGCAGTGCCAGGTACAACTGCGACCCCTTTATCAACTAATAATGCTTCGGCAAAATCCAAATCATCATTTAACTCAGGTTTGTTTGCTAACACTTTGCTGATGTTAGGGAAAACATAGAAGGTGCCATCGGTGAGTAAGCAGTCTATACCGTCCATTTTGTTGAGTTCAGCCACCACATAATCATGACGTTTCTTAAACTCAGTCAGCATAGTAGTAATGCATTTTTGGTCGCCATTTAAGGCTGCTAAGGCGGCCACTTGTGAAATCGAAGTGGGGTTTGATGTGCTTTGCGATTGAATTTTTTTCATCGCAGCTATCATTTTTGCGGGTCCTGCGGCATAACCAATTCGCCAGCCGGTCATTGAGTAAGCTTTAGATACGCCATTTAATACCATGGTGCGATCGTATAAATCAGGACATGCCATCACAATGTTATAGAATTTTTCTTCAGCCCAATAAATATGTTCATACATATCATCGGTAGCAATCAAAATATTGGGGTAGTTGCGTAATACTTCACCTAAAGCGGCTAATTCAGCTTTGCTATAAGCCATACCGCTTGGGTTAGATGGGCTGTTAATAACAAATAGGCGGGTTTTATCAGTAATCGCCGCTTCAAGTTGCTCTGGCGTGATCTTGAAGTTATTTTGTTGGTTACCTTCGATGATAACGGGTGTACCGTTAGCTAATAACACCATGTCCGGGTAAGACACCCAGTAAGGTGCTGGAATGATAACTTCATCACCTTCATCTAATAAGGCTTGGCTTAAGTTAAAAAAGCTTTGTTTGCCACCAACAGAAACCAATACTTGGTTAGCTTGGTAATCCAAACCGTTGTCACGAGCAAACTTATCAATGATTGCTTGTTTTAATTCTGCAGTACCATCAACAGCGGTATATTTGGTAAAGCCATTTTCAATCGCGGTAATGGCCGCTTGTTTAATATGTTCAGGTGTATCGAAATCCGGTTCGCCAGCACCAAGGCCAATAATGTCTTTGCCTTCTGCTTTAAGTGCGCCTGCACGAGCAGTAATAGCTAGTGTAGGGGAGGGTTTTATATTTTGAACGCGTTGCGCGAGTTTGATATCCAAAAAACTTTCCTTCATGAAACACAATTGGGGTAATTAGTCGGGTAGTATACCCACACCTAAAACGATGCTGAATATGTATGAGTAAACAATTTGAATTGGTGAGCGAATTTTCACCTGCCGGCGACCAGCCAACGGCAATTAAAGCCTTGATTGCAGGCTTAGAAAATGGCGAGATGTGGCAAACCTTGTTGGGGGTGACTGGCTCAGGCAAGACCTTTACTGTCGCCAATGTTGCGCAAGCAGTGCAACGGCCAATGATGATCTTAGCACCCAATAAAACGCTGGCGGCGCAACTGTACAGTGAGATGAAAGAATTCTTCCCTAATAATTCGGTGGAATACTTCGTTTCTTACTATGACTATTATCAGCCTGAAGCCTATGTGCCTTCATCTGATACCTTTATAGATAAAGACTCATCGGTCAACGAACAGATTGAGCAAATGCGTCTGTCGGCCACCAAAGCGATGTTAGAGCGCCGTGATGCCATCATTGTCTCGAGTGTGTCGTGTATCTATGGTTTGGGTGATAAAGACTCCTATTTAGAAATGGTCTTGCACTTGGTCAAAGGCGATATCATTAATCAGCGCGATATTCTGCATCGCTTAGCCGAGTTGCAATATTCACGTAACGATATTGAATTATCTCGTGGTACCTATCGTGTGCGTGGTGAAGTAATCGATATCTTCCCTGCGGAATCTGAGCGTGATGCGGTGCGGGTTGAGTTATTTGACGATGAAATCGAGCAGTTAAGTTACTTTGATCCGTTAACCGGCGAGATTTTCCAACGAGTCAGTCGTTTAACCATCTATCCAAAAACGCATTATGTAACACCGCGCGAAAATCTCTTGCGTGCCGTTGATGAAATCAAAGAAGAACTGCGGTTACGATTAAAAGTATTAACTGATGATGACAAGCTGGTGGAAGCACAACGCCTAGAGCAACGTACTCGTTTTGATATCGAAATGATCATGGAGCTGGGTTATTGCAGTGGTATCGAAAACTATTCTCGTCATTTATCAGGCCGCGAACCAGGTGCGGCACCGCCGACCTTATTTGATTACTTGCCGGATGATGCCTTATTAATCATCGATGAAAGCCATGTCATGGTGCCGCAAATTGGCGCGATGTATAAAGGCGATCGCTCGCGTAAAGAAACCTTGGTAAATTATGGTTTCCGTTTACCGTCAGCTTTAGATAATAGACCGTTGAAGTTTGAAGAGTGGGAGCGACTGGCCCCACAAACGATATTTGTATCCGCCACACCGGCTAATTACGAGAAAGAACATTCTAGCTCGGTGGTTGAGCAAGTGGTTCGTCCGACCGGACTAATTGATCCAGAAGTAGAAATACGGCCAGTTGGCACCCAAGTCGATGACCTGTTATCAGAAATTCATAAACGTACTGCTTTGAAAGAGCGGGTATTGGTGACCACGCTGACCAAGCGGATGTCTGAAGATTTAACCGACTACCTCAGTGAGCATAATGTCAAAGTGCGTTACCTGCATTCTGATATTGATACGGTCGAACGAGTGGAGATTTTGCGTGATCTTCGTTTGGGCGTATTTGACGTGCTTGTTGGCATTAACTTGCTTCGAGAAGGGTTAGATCTCCCCGAAGTGTCCTTAGTGGCGATCTTAGATGCCGACAAAGAAGGTTTTTTACGTTCAGAGCGCTCATTGATTCAAACCATCGGCCGTGCCGCTCGAAACCTAAATGGCCGTGCCATTCTCTATGCCGATAAAATGACGGGTTCAATGCAGCGAGCCCTAGACGAAACCAGTCGCCGACGAGAAAAACAATTAGCTCATAACAAAGAACATGGCATTACCCCACAGGGTATTAAAAAAGCCATTCGCATGGGCATGGATGATGGTGGCTATGACAATAAGAAGAATCGAGAACATATTGCCGAAGTAGCAGAAGAACAGGCTAAATATGCAGCACTAACACCAAAGCAATTAGCTAAACGTATTCAGCAAATGGAACAGGCCATGTATCGTCATGCCCAAAACCTTGAGTTTGAAGAAGCCAGCCAAATGCGTGATGAAATTCAACATCTCCGCTCGGTCGCTTTGGGGCCGGAATCTGCATAATGGCTTGCGTTAAAAATATAGCCCTGTATAATTCCCTCGCTTAACAGCAGGCGCGTAGCTCAGTTGGTTAGAGCACTACCTTGACATGGTAGGGGTCGGTGGTTCGAATCCACTCGTGCCTACCAGTTAAATCTAAGTTTCTCGACGATTTAACTGGTAGAAAAAACATCCTCAAACTATTCATCTACACAGTCAATCATTGCACTGTTTAAATTCCTACAAATATTTCAACTCGACGAACAATACAATTTTCTTGTTATTTGGCTCGTTCTGTACTAATTTCTAATTCGCTACATTTCTTCAATGTAATTATTAGGATGTTCTGGATATGGGAGGCAAGATAACAACTATCTAGTATCATTTAAGTGTGTTTTCATATTTCACCTGCTTCAATTACAAGAATAAATTTGTCTCCTTTGATTGTAATCAGGGACTATCAGGTATTGTCTTACTTACAATTACAGAAATTATTTGCCTGGTGTTAAGTAAAGGTACAAGCATGGGATTTAACAGAGCAATTCGTAAAATTATGCTAACTCAATTATTGAGAAAGCCAGCACCAAATACTTATATAATTTCTCTTCCTGAAAAAGAACAGAAGAAGTATGACTTCTTTTCGATTAAAGGAGCGACAGTCGAGCATACCAATATTCATATAAAGGGTTGGGATGAGGAAAGTGAAATTATTGAAATAATGTGGTGGCCAGAGGACAGTTATAACGCGGCTGGAACCGATGATACTTGTAATTTTAGCGATCTCAAATGGAGCTCCTTAAATGTAAGGCAAAGGTTTGTAACGTGGAATATAACTTATGACTCGATTCGTGAAGCTTTTTGGCACGATATCTTAAGGTTCCCTTATATTAAATGGTGGTTACAGAAATTCCGAAATCTTTTTATAAAGCCTGTATTACCAGATTTCAGAATGGATTTGTTGAAAAAAATAGTGGAACTACATTATCAATCTGAGTCTATAGTTGCTAATGATTTACTCGTTAAAATACACGGAACTGCAATTCTGTTGTCTCATGAACAAGGAAGACATTTGAGAAACTTGATGTATATCTTAGATTCTTTGAAGGAATCTGGTGATATTAGAAGTGTTGGAGGGGAAGGAGCTTTAATAGGTGAGTTTGGAGTATATGCACCGACACCAAAAGCAGCTATTACAATTGCTGAATATAATGAGAGGTCAAGTAAGCATAAAGATATTGTTCGCCTTTCCAACGGACAGCTTATGCTTGGAATAGGAATGTTTATGTTAGCGTTAGTTTCGGTATTGATCGAGGTTCGTGAATGGTTACATTCGTTTATTAGTAGCGTTATTAATTAGGTCTTGTTTTACTCCCTGATATTTACCTTTAGCTAAACAAAATAAATACTTATCACCATTTTGATATGGCATATATATATAGTTATAGTACGCAGCTGCAACGGTTCACACAGATTTAACCTTTCTTGTGTTTAAAAAATGGGGACAGATTTATTTATTAGATAAATAAATTGCTTCTCCGCCATTTTTATACAGTGCATGGTACAAATTAGGGTATGAATGAGAACCCGTCTTTAGTATTAATAAGAGGCAATTCAAGTCACTCTCCAACTATCTACACGATTAATTGAGCATTACATAATAATTTGCCTTTAGTGTTATGGTGTTAGCCTTTAGTTATGCAGTTCGTCGACATTTTTAATTCCTGTCTGATTTTGATTGTTATCTTCAATATCTGAAATGTAGTTAGTGATACACCACAGTGGCGATCATTTCCTTCCTTATTCGCACGGAATGCACGAGAAAGGAACCGCCGTGATACAAAAGACCACTAAAGTAATATCAGTTCTTTGCTTAGCATTATTGTTTTCTTCACCACTTTTAGCTGGTGCTATCAATGATGCAGCAAGGCAGCTGCAACGTATTCAGCAAGAGCAGCAATTAAGACAGCAATTACAATACGAAAAAGATTTAGAAAGTAGCCAACCTCCTGCCAAATTAGATCTGCCACTCGAAGACATTAAACCTTCAATACCGGGTGGTACCTGCATCGAAATTGATGAGGTTCAACTGTTGGGTGTGCAACGATTAAAACCTAAAGACTTCACAGAAATTATTGAGAGCTATCAATTACGTTGTTTGAATGTCAGTGATATCGAACGGCTAATGGCTGAAGTTACCGCTATTTATATCCAACAAGGCTATGTCACCTCACGGGTTTATCTTGCAGAGCAAGATTTGAAAGGTGGAATATTGATTTTGCAGATCGTTGAGGGTGAGTTAGAGAAAGTTGAAGTCAAAGACAATGATTCAAACTCTATCTCGCTGTTTAATGTATTTCCAGGTAACGTTGGTGAGCCACTTAATCTAAGGGATATTGAGCAGGCTGTTGATCAAATCAATCGATTGCAATCCAACAACGTAACCATGTCAATTGCTCCTGGAACATTAGCGGGGGAAAGTATTCTGACCCTAGAGAATCAACTACGCAAGCCTTGGAAAATAAATCTTTCATATGACAATTATGGTTCGGAATCAACAGGGGAAGAGCAAGGATCTCTAAATGTTTCTCTTGATAACCCATTAGGCTTTAACGATTTTTTAAGCCTGACGCACAATCGAACCACCCCCTATGATGGCGATGAAAGGGGATCCAAATCAAGCTCACTGACATACGTTATTCCTTTTGGCTATAACACGGTGTCATTGAATGGATCTCGTTCAAATTATAGTAGCCCGCTGAACTTAGCAAGTGGTGCTGTTCTTTACTCATCAGGCACATCCGATAACGTGTCACTTCGTCTTGACCACACTATTTTTAGAGATAAGAAGTCCTCATGGAAAGCCTCTTCTACAGTCACTAACAAAGAAACTAAAAACTATATTGGTGGTCAGTTTCTTTCTATTAGTAGCCGAGAATTATCAATTCTAGATATTGATTCAACCTATACACATTACCTGTCGAGTGGTCTGGCAACGCTCACATTAGGTTATGCAAAAGGTGTGGATTGGTTTGGATCGCTAGACGATCCGAGCGGACTGCCGAGTTTTGCTCCTCAAGCACAATTTGGTAAATGGAAATATGGGGCGAGTTACTCGAGCAATGTTCAGTTAAAAAGTCAGCCTATCTCCATTTCATCTCGCTTAACCGGTCAATACACCCATGATGTTTTATATGGTTCTGAGGCACTGCTGATTGGTGGGATATACAGCGTAAGAGGTTTTTCTTCTAACAGTCTTTCTGGTGAGAGTGGTTTCTACTGGCGTAATGATATTTCCTTACCTGTGACAATAAGTCCGATAGCGGGTTTTGCTAGTTCCCTTCGTGTCTATATGGGGCTTGATCATGGCCGTATTATCAACAATTCCATCAACGTTCCTGAAGGCTCACTTACTGGCGCGGCGATTGGCGTAACATTTTCCATCGCATCTCTGAATATCGACGTCTATACATCGAAGGCGCTCAATAAGCCATCCTACATGCCTGACGAAAGCTACATAAGCTATTTCCGATTGGGTTTAGCGATTTAATATGCAGGGAATTTTATGAATCGTATTTACCGTTTAGTCTGGAACCAAAGCCGAGAGTGTTTTGTTGTTGCCTCTGAATTAGCACGCTCACGTACCAAAACCTCGGTATCGGGCGCCGTAAAACCTTTGGCGCTTTTGTCTTTGCTGGTGTCATTTGGGATGACTTGGCCCTCGCTGAGTATTGCCGATGTCATATCGGCTAACACCGCAACCCAAGTTTATGACTCACCCAATGGCGTGCCGGTTGTTGATATTGCGGCAGCGAATGCTAATGGCTTGTCACATAATAAGTTTAATCAATACAACGTTGATTCAAAAGGCCTCGTTCTTAATAACAATGCAAACGCAGGTTTCACTGCTGTTCAATCACAATTAGCAGGCCAAATTCAAGTAAACCCGAATCTGAACAATGCTGCTAGTGTCATTCTGAATGAAGTCGTCTCTGCTAACCGCTCAACGCTAGCGGGTTATACCGAAGTGGCTGGCACAAGAGCGGATGTGATTGTTGCTAATCCTTGGGGAATCACCTGCAGTGGCTGTGGCTTTATTAATACTGATCGCGTCACACTATCGACAGGAACTCCTGTTTTTAACAATGGAAATTTAACCGGTTTTGATGTCAAACAAGGTGATATTTTATTTAATGGCAGCGGTGCTAATTTAAGCGCACAGCAAATGTTTGATGTGGTGGCCAGATCTATTAAATTAGATGGGCAGATTAATGCAGATGATCTCAAGCTGATCGCCGGTAGCAATGAGTGGGATTATTCAAGCCGCACAGCCACAGCAACAACGCCTATGGGAACTAGCCCTGCTTATGCAATTGACTCGACTATGTTGGGTGGTATGTATGCAGGTCGTGTTCAACTCCTAGCGACTGAGGCCGGAGTGGGTGTTCGCATGCTTGGCGATGCAGCCGCTTCCTCCGGTAGTTTTACACTGACTGCTGATGGCAAGATTGAGCTTAATAATAAGGTTTCGGCGCAACAAAATATCGCGTTAACATCTACTGATAACGCAGCGAATGCGATTACTCTTACAGATACATCGCTGACGGCCAATCAAAATATAGAACTGACTGCTAATAGCGGCGGTGCAACGATTGCGGGTGGTGTTTTCAAAGCGACCGATACCCTGTCGTATCAGCTTGCCTCATTAGACGATGCAGCAACAGCATCGATCATCGCTGATAATAATAAGCGTTATGCCAATACCGTTGATATCAATACAACCGCAGCGGCGAGTATTGATGACGTGTCTTATGGCGCAAGCTCTTCCTTAACGATTAATGCCGACTCGCTTGATCTAGCCGCAGGTACAGCTGCGCTATATACAGACACTGGCAACATTGTGATTAGAACTAATGTTGGCCTAAACAATGCGGGATCTATTTCAGCTAAGACAGGAAAATTGTCTGTATTTACTGCAACGGGTACAGCAGGGAATATAACTAACAGCGGTACATTGTATGGCAAAACATACATAGATTTTGGCGCGGGGGCTTCCCCGATTAATACTATTAACAATAGTGGCACTATCTTGTCGGATGGTGGCCTTGAAGTCACAGCAACTTCTTTGGATAACAGCGGAACAATACAGGGAACAGATTTTACTTATATCGCGGTAACGTCGGTGACAAATGATGGTGTGTTGATTGCCTCAAACACGCTAGGTGAATCTGGAATAATAATAGCGGATAGTCTTACAAATGGTACGCAAGGCATCATTCAGTCAGGTGGTAACCTTAGTTTCAACATAGGGGATCAGATCAATAACGCTAATAAATTATTAGCAGCAGGTAATCTGACCATCACAGGTACGGGGGCGACACCTAGTTTTACTAATGTTGAAGGAGAAGCAGGCTTTATTCAGAGTGGGGCAGTACTTAATATCAGCGGGTTTGATACCCTAGATATTACGACAGGAACGACTCTTTTAGGTGATTCGCTGCAACTTGATGTGGCTGCACTGACAATCAATGGCACTGTGCAAGCTTCAGGCAATGGCAGCACTATCACTAGTGACATCTTAGTCAATAATGCTTATTTACAGTCTGTTGGTAATCTTGCCCTCAATATTGGCACGTCATTAACTAATTATCAGAGCATTGTTTCTTCTGCAGCTAATGTAACGATCCGTGGAACAGATGCAGATTACGTACTTAATAACAATGGCAGCCTAGAAGCAACAACGGGCCTGATGGATATAAAAGGTCAAAATGATGGTAAGGGTGTAAACGTTAGCAATTCATCAGTCATCAAAGCAAATACTCTACAAATCACTGCCGACACACTGACGGTAGCAGGTGATGCCCAAGTTGAATCTACTGGCGCTATGGTGCTTGATTTAAATACCTTAGAAATGCCTGAGAGTGATTCAGTTATTTTGGCGGGCGGATCTAGCTTCATTAATCTTACTCAAGATCTAGATAACTATGGCGTTATTCACTCTACAGACCGGCTATTAATAAATAGCGGTGCTGTTTCTCCCAGCGATATAAGCATTCAAGCTGGTGGCGCTATTTCTGCGATTAATTACCTATCGATAAAAAGTTATGATTTTCACAACTGGGGAACCATCTATACGGGTGATGAGTTTATTGCCTATAGCAATCACGATTTTATCAACTATGCATCAGGCGAAATTGACTCTGGGGATAGTATTGAAATATCTACCGTCAATCAATTCACTAATAATAATAAAATTGTTGCTGCCGGCGATATCTCTTTTATTGGTCCTCGTTTTAACAATGTAATAGCGGGCGGAGATACGCGTTATTCGGACGGGATAAAGTATGATTTTACATTTACCGATAGTTTGTGGGCTCACGGCTGTGACCCAGACCCGCAAAGTATTTTGTGTACAGGAATTGATCAGGATCGAAATTATTCAGCAACGTGGATTGAAAAACAGCAATATGGGGGACTAGTTCCAACAAATGCAGATCGTCCTCAAATCACATCAACGGGCGGTGATATCTTCATTGTTAGTTTTTCTACAGGCCTAAATCTTGCCGGTATTATATCTGCAAATAACATAACCCTTGCACCGACAGGTGGTAGCACAAGCTTTACCAATGATGATTATTCACTCCGTGAGGATTCAAAAGTAGAAACTTGGCATGACGAAGTTCGATGGGTAGGATTAGTTTCAACTAAATCTTTATATACAGACAGTCCTAACTCTTCACTTTACGGTGGCATTGCCACTACTGCCTCTACTTACACATCGGCTATTACATCTTCAGGGCTTTATACCTCAGGCAGTTTAACCGCGAACGCGAGCGGTTTAAATTTGATTAATCTTGGTATTGTTACTGGTACAGGCTCTGCACCTGCTGGCAGTATTACGGCCACAACCGATCCAACTGCAGCCAACTCGGCTTCTACAGTCAATAGTTCTGCAACGACAGGTTCATCAGCTCTTACATTTGGTGGCTTAAATCTTAATCTGCCAACCAGCCCCAATGGTTTGTTTATTGTTAGTCTAGATCCTTCTTCGGGTTATCTGGTGGAGACTAACCCGCTATATCAAGTAGGATCGGGCTTTGGTGGTTCTGATTATCTCCTTGAACGTTATGGTTATGATCCTGAACTACTGCAAAAACGTCTAGGCGACGCTAGTTATGAGGCGTATTTAATTCGCCAGCAATTGATAGCGCAAACCGGCAATAATTTGTTAGAGGGTTATCAGCAAGAAGAAGTCTTGCTGCAAAGCTTAATGGAACAAGGTGCTGATGAAGCAGATCGGCTCGGTTTTGTTTGGGGTGAAAGCCCAACAGAAAAACAGTTAGCTTCCCTAGATGAAGACATTGTGTGGATGGTGGAAGTCAGTGTTAATGGTGAAAAAGTGTTGGCACCGCGAGTGTACTTATCACAAGCGACCAAAGATAAAATTCTCACCGGTGCGGTAATTGCTGCAGGGACGATAGATCTTAATGTTGCATCTTTGACCAATACAGGCGGTGTTATTGTCGCTAAGGATGGTCTGAATGTGACGGCGGTCAATGATATTACTAACACCAGCGGAACGATTAGGGGGGGCGATGTCTCATTGACATCAACTGAAGGCAGTATTATCAACCAAACCTGGTCGCAAACGAGTGGCGGTGAGGGTAATACCGTAACTAACATAGGAAAAACTGCCTCGATAGAGTCAACAGGCGATTTGTCGCTAACAGCAAAACAAGATATTAAAATTATTGGTGCAGACCTAGCTGCTGAAGGTGATGCTTCTTTGTCTGCGGGTAATGATATTGTTATAGATACGATTGTTGATAAAAGCTCGAATAGAACAAGTAGTAATGGCGATGGCACTTTTAATTCGACCACAACAACTACTGAAACTAATATTGGCTCAACGCTAGATATTGGCGGTAACTTAAGTTTAACAAGTGGTAATGATACGACGATTGCTGGCAGTGATGTTAGCGTAGACGGTGATCTTGACGTCACCACCGGTGGTGATTTTAACGTGATCGCGCGTCAAGATAAGGTAACCACCAATACAGTAGAATCTGAGTCAGGCATGGGTGTTGGTGGGGGAGTCTTTGGTACTGAAACGACCACAACAGATAAATTCTCAGGTACCAATAGCGGCTCGACTTTAGATGTTGGGGGCAATGCCTCGGTTGATTCTGAAGGCAAGTTTGTAATTCAAGGATCTGATGTCGACATTGCTGGCAATGCCGATATTGATGCAGCAGCCGGTATTGAAATTCTTGATGGCCTAGATGTAGAAACAACCACATCAGTGACTGAAACCTTCACACTGCTGAAAGCAGAGGGTGATGCTGAGTCTGGTACTGGCAGTGATTCCAACTCTGACTCTCAACACTTGGCCGCGGATGCTAGTGCATCGGCCAATGCCTCAGCAGAATCAAATCATGATTTGGTATTAGAAGAAAGAACCACGACCACCACCAACTCTGGCAGCAATACCAGTGTTGCAAGCAACTTGAATATTGGTGGTATTTTAACAGCAACCACCAAAGGCGACTTGACTCTTCAAGGTTCCAATGTCGATGTGGGCGGTAACGCTACATTAGATGCTGAAAATGTGAATGTCCTGACGGGACGTAATGAAACGTGGAGTGACACTGAAACTACTCGCACCACTGTGGGTATCTTTGAAGAAAGTCAAGCAAGCACTAATGCCGGTGCCGACGCGGAAGCTCAAGCCTACGGGGCAGGCGCAACCAATGCCAGTGCAGATGCATCAGCTAATGCATCTGCAGGCACTGACGTTACTATCGGCGTACGTGTTGAACAAGAAACTTCGAGCGACTATAGCTTAACTAACACCGGTTCGACTATCAGTACTGGTGGTGATTTGTCCATTACCGCACAAGACACCGCTACCTTCGTTGGGGCTGATGTTGAGTCAGGTGGTGATATGTCAATTGAGGCTACGAATATAAATAATCTGGCTGCACGTGATATTACCGAATCGTCGACATCAAGTAATAGTGATACGGTCGGGCTTTATGTCAGTGGTGATGCAAGTGCTCAAGCAAGCGCTGAATCCAATGCGCAGACAGGTGTTATCACAAATGCAGATGGCAGTGTGTCAGCTTCTGCCGAAGCCGAAGCGGGCGCAGGTGTTCGTTACAATAATAAGACGAGCTCTACGACGGACGGTACCTCCACAGTGGTAGGTAATAGCTTCAAATCGGGTGGGGATTTTTCCAGAACAGCAGAAGATACAATTGTCGATCAGGCGACTCAAGTTGAAGCGAGTGGCGATATTGACCAATCAGCTCGGGTGATTCGTGATGAAGCCGTTCATGACGAGACATACTCTACCAGTACGACAAGTGAAGACGATGCAAGGATCGGTGTCTACGCGGGCGCTAAAGTTGATGCTGGCGCTGATGGCGGTGGCTTGTCAGGTGGTTCAGCTGATGCAGGTGCTGAAGCCAGTGCGGGTGTCCAAGCGCAGTATGAAAATGAAAAGACAAGCAGTTCATCTGAAACAAAAACAGCACAAACGAGTAAGTTCAAATCAGGTGGAAATATTAATTCTAGCTCTGAAGAATCAACGACCTTAGTCGGTACACAGTTTGAGTCAGGTGGTGATGTCAATATCGAAGCTGGATCTTTGGACTATCAAGCGGCTCAAGATTCAACCAGCAGTAGTAGTAGCTCTAGTGAAGTATCGGTGGATGGCAAAGTCGCAATTTATGGTTCAGCTGGAGTTAAGTTGGATGTTGACGTTGCTGGTGGAGATAGCAGCGAATCGACTACCACAGCGCGTGCTGGTTCAATCAGTGCTGGTGGCAACCTTAATATTAAAACCAAAGGGGATGCAACATTCGTTGGCACCAACCTTGAAGCGGACAATCAAGCGAGTATTGATGCTGGTGGAGACGTTGATTTCCAAGCAGCAAGAAACACAACATCATCATCAAGCGATTCAACCAATGCCAACGTCTCACTTAGTGCGACGAAAAAAGACGATAGCATGGGTGTCGGCGGCGGTTCTGAGCAGAGTAATAGTGAAAGTAGCACTGCGGTAGTTGGAACAATCAAGTCAGGTAATGGTGGCACATCTATTAAATCAAGTGGCGACACAAGTTTTGAGGGAACTCAATTGGTTTCTGATGGTGCTACATCAATCGATGCTGGTGGCGATGTAAACCTTAAGGCTGCTAAAAGTACATCATCAGATGATAGTTTAGGTTTTTCTGCCGATTTAGGTATGGGTAAAGATGGTTCCGCTGAAGGCGTTGGCGAGGGTGGGTTTACCGATGTGGGTAGTACCGATTCAACGACTACTAGCATTCAGTCTGGCGGTGACATCTCAATAACAGGCGATACCATAACGAGTCAGGAAGCAGATATACAATCTACGACTGGTACTAAAACGATGATCGGTGAAGTAGTTAATACTGAAGCTGAAAACAGTGAATATGCCACAGGTGTTGAGGTCCGAGTTAAAGCTGGTGGCGGTGATAGTTCGAAGACAAGCGGTGGTACAGACTCAAGCTCAACTCGTCCTCATTCCAATGCGGTCTCTGACAGTAAACCAAAACCAGTTTCGCCGTCAAAAGACACCGCGACATCTACATCTGAAACTTCTCCAGTCAAGCAATCACCTGCTGACAATCCTAATCCAAAAGATTCGGGATCAGAGCAAGGTAAGTCTGATGAGCCGTCTAATCCTAATCCAAGTGATCTGAGCTCAGATGAAGGTAAGACCGACGAGACAGTGAATCCGAACTCAAACGATACCAGTTCAGAAAAAGCGACACCTGACGATATAGCTAATCCGAACCCGAACGATGATACGAGTTCAGAAGAGAGTAAATCGGACGAGACAACTAATCCAAACCCGAATGATAATACGAGTTCAGAAGAAACCAAATCTGATGAGATAGCTAATCCGAATTCAAATGATATCGGTGCAGAAGACAGTACATCTGACGAGACAGTGAATCCGAATCCAAACGAGACTAGTTCAGAAGAAACCAAATCTGATGAAACAGCTAATTCGAACCCGAACGATGATACGAGTTCAGAAGAGAGTAAGTCTGACGAAACAGCCAATCCGAACTCAAATGATACCGGTGCAGAAGATGCGACATCTGATGAAACAGTGAATCCGAATCCAAACGATACGAGTTCAGAAGAAGCTAAATCTGATGAGGTAGCTAATCCGAATCCAAACGATACCGGTGCAGAAGAAGCGACATCTGACGAGGCAGCTAATCCGAATCCAAATCCGAATGATACCGGTTCAGAAGATGCTAAATCTGACGAGGCAGCTAATCCAAACCCGAATGCTACGAGTTCAGAAGAAGCTAAATCTGATGAGGTAGCTAATCCGAATCCGAATGATACCGGTTCAGAAGACGCTAAATCGGACGAGACGGTGAATCCGAATCCAAGCGATACGAGTTCAGAAGACGCTAAATCTGATGAGGTAGCTAATCAGAATCCAAACGATACGGGTTCAGAAGAGAGTAAATCTGACGAAACAGTGAATCCTAACTCAAACGATACGAGTTCAGAAGAGAGTAAACCTGACGAAACAGCTAATCCGAATCCAAACGATACGGGATCAGAAGACAGTAAATCTGACGAGACGGCTAATCCTAATCCAAACGATACGAGTTCAGAAGACGCTACATCTGACGAAACAGTGAATCCGAATGACACCGGTGTAGAAGACAGTACATCTGACGAGACGGTGAATCCGAATCCAAACGATACCGGATCAGAAGACGCTAAATCGGACGAGACAGTGAATCCGAATCCGAATGAGACGGGTGCAGAAGAAACCACATCTGGCGAAACAGCTAATCCAAACTCGAACGATACCGGTGCAGAAGATGCTACATCTGATGAGACAGCTAATCCGAATCCAAATGATACGAGTTCAAAAAACAGTACATCTGACGTGACAGTGACTTCGAATCCGATAGATGAGGCGAATACAACGAAAGATGGAAATCATGCTTTGAGAGCTCTTCACCGGGTCCAAGAAACTATTCCTGCTGTTGAAGAGTGTGTTGAGCAAATACTGGATAATGGGCAAACAGAATGTATATCGGTTGAGTAAAGTTTTTATTCATGTTGCTATATTAAAGAAGCACTTTTTGCGATTTTGAGATGTGTTAAAGATAGTGTATAGTACGCCGCTGCAACGGTTCACACAGATTTAACCTTTCTCGTGTGAACCCTATATTTATTAAAAAGCACTTTGTAAGTGCTTTTTTGGTTTTTACGGCCCTTTGTATCGGCCACAACCACGGAACATGACATGATTTCTATTACGCTCCCAGACGGCAGCCAACGCCAGTTTGAAAACCCAGTTACTATTTTTGATGTTGCCGCTGATATCGGCGCAGGCTTAGCGCGTGCAGCTATCGCTGGCACGATTGATGGTGAGTTAGCTGACACTTGTACTCTAATAGAACAAGATGCTGCTGTTTCAATCATCACTGCTAAAAATGAAGAGGGTGTGGAAATTATCCGTCACACCACGGCTCATTTATTTGGTCACGCAGTCAAACAGTTATTTCCAGAAACTAAGATGGTTATTGGTCCCGTCATCGATGAAGGTTTTTATTACGATGTTCATAGCGAACACCGTTTTACACCTGAAGACTTGATAACGATTCAAAAGCGAATGGAAGAGCTAGCTAAAACAGGCTATGACGTTGTTAAAAAGATGACGCCAAAAGCTGAAGCTAGAGCTATGTTTGTTGAGCGTGATGAAGAATATAAAGTACGTTTGCTTGACGATATGGACGACTCGATTACAGAAGTCGGTTTGTATCATCATGAAGAATACCTTGATATGTGTCGTGGTCCGCATTTGCCGAACATGTCGTTTTGTAAGGCATTTAAACTGACTAAACTGGCGGGCTCGTATTGGCGTGGTGATGCTAATAACGAAATGCTACAACGTATTTACGGTACGGCTTGGGCTGATAAAAAAGCATTAAAAGCCCATTTCCATCGTATCGAAGAAGCAGAGAAACGTGATCATCGTAAAATTGCTAAAAATCTAGATTTATTCCATTTGCAAGAAGAAGCACCTGGCATGATCTTTTGGCATGACAATGGTTGGCGTATTTATCGCGAAGTAGAAAACTACATTCGTGATGTATTGCAACAAAATGATTATCAAGAA
>MAAB01029716.1_pt1 | contig 21415 bp, 19 predicted proteins | sample 1115991 | NCBI WGS metagenome assembly MAAB01 (sample SAMN04961124, study PRJNA320927) | seawater metagenome | isolation source: sample BD02T18 sea water enriched with oil for 18 days | place: USA:Gulf of Mexico | collected 2013-07-27
TTTTATATGGTGTCTTCGGTTAGCTTTTCTGCAGTTCAAAACTCGCTGCAACAAAGCTTTCGAATAATGGGTGACCATCACGTGGAGTAGAATTAAACTCAGGATGGAATTGACCCGCAACAAACCATGGGTGATCGGCTATTTCAATCACCTCAACTAAACTTTTATCTGACGATAAACCTGAGAACACTAAACCAGCTTTGCTTAATTGTTCACGGTAGTTATTATTTACCTCAAAACGATGACGGTGTCTTTCATTAATTGTTTCACTACCATATACGTCGCAAGCCTTGGTACCTTTCACCAAGTGACACAATTGTGAACCTAAGCGCATAGTGCCACCTAGATCTGATTGCTCACTGCGGTACTCCACTTGGCCTTCTTCGTCTAACCATTCACTGATCAAACCAACCACTGGATGCGGTGTTTCAGCGTTAAACTCTGTACTGTGCGCATCAGATAAACCTGCAACATTACGAGCAAACTCAATTAAAGCGACTTGCATACCTAAACAGATGCCTAAATAAGGCACCTTATTTTCACGAGCATATTGTGCGGCTAAAATTTTACCTTCAACGCCACGTTCACCAAAACCACCCGGTACGAGTATTGCGTCCAGTTCAGCTAAGATTTCAACGCCTTTAACTTCTACATCTTGTGAGTCAACGTATTTAATGTTTACCGTTACTTGATTTTTAAGGCCTGCATGTTTTAAAGCTTCATTTACAGATTTATAGGCATCAGGTAATTCAATATATTTACCAACCATACCAATGGTCACTTCACCTTTAGGGTTAGCTTCATGGTAAAGCACTTCTTCCCATTCAGTTAAATCTGCTTCAGGTACTTCTAAACCAAAACGTTTAACAACAATTTCATCTGTACCTTGCGCTTTTAATAAGGCCGGAATTTTATAAATACTGTCAACATCACGCATTGATACTACAGCTTTTTCTTCAACATTCGTGAACAAGGCTATTTTAGCACGCTCGGCATTAGGGATTGCACGATCTGAGCGACATACTAAAATATCAGGTAGAATTCCGATAGAGCGTAAGTCTTTTACTGAATGCTGTGTCGGTTTAGTTTTAATTTCACCTGATGCGGCTAAATATGGTACTAAGGTTAAATGCATAAACATCGCACGATCTCGACCTACTTCTAAAGCCAATTGACGAATCGCTTCTAAGAAAGGCTGTGACTCCATATCACCAACCGTTCCGCCAACTTCAACCATGGCGATATCATAACCTTCAGCACCTTCAATAACACGACGTTTAATATCGTTAGTTATATGAGGAATAACCTGAATTGTTGCACCTAAAAATTCACCTTTACGCTCTCGCGATAAAATATCTTGGTAAATTCGACCTGAAGTAAAGTTATTACGTTTAGTCATTTTGGTGCGAATAAAACGTTCATAATGACCTAGATCAAGATCAGTTTCTGCACCATCTTCAGTAACAAAAACTTCGCCATGCTGTATTGGGCTCATGGTACCTGGATCAACGTTAATATACGGATCAAGTTTAAGCATGGTAACTTTTAAACCACGTGCTTCAAGAATTGCTGCCAATGAGGCTGCGGCAATGCCTTTACCAAGAGACGATACTACACCGCCAGTTACAAAAATATATCTAGTTGTCATGTTTACACCGATGTCAGAAAAGCAGAATTTTGTGCTTAATTGGTTAATATTTATAAACTTTACTTCAAAAATTATTTTTATAAATGGCTCAATAGCTTTGTATTTAAGGAGACTTAAATACAGTATTAGCGTAAATAATAAGTTGTTGAAATAGGAGTTTTGCCAAACAAGCAGGACGGGAAAGTATTATACGTAAAAGATAATGCCAATTCAATTAAGTTTTCACATACTCCACAAGAATCAAAAGCCTTATAAATAAGGCATTGATTAAAGAGAGTGGTTTTTTCTTTATCTAAAATATTAACGCAGTGTATGAGGTTTCTCTACTAGCCTTTAAGGGGCTTTTAAGGCAACAATTGCATAAGTCTTTTGTTCTAATATCAGCTAATAACAAGACATAACAGCTTTATAATTGCTTCTTTTTATTATTTATTGCGCTAACTGAATTTGCTTTGGTACTTTTTAGGTGTAGTTGCGTATAATACGATAACTTACCTGATTTAAGGCTAAAATTAATTTTAATATGACTATAGAAAACTTAAATAATACTTTATCCGCCATTGACGAAATAAATCGCCAAGATCCGAATAGCATTGTCGTTGACGGTAATTCACATGCTAAAGAGCTAGTTTACGGGCTACAAATGACTGATTGTTTAAAACAGTATTGGCCAGATGCAAATGAATTACTTCAAATTGCAGTTAGAGCGCAACATATTAAACGTTGGCAGTTGAAACGTACTGAGTTTGCTGAAGGGAAAGCCGGTTACTATCAATGGCGAATTGCCCAAGGTAAATTTCATGCTGAGCTAACAGCAAGTATTATGGTTGAACAAGGTTATACAGTTCAAGAATCTGAGCAATGTGCTGCTATAATTAGAAAGGAAAACTTAACCACTAATAATGATAGCCAAACCTTAGAAGATGTTGCTTGTTTAGTTTTCCTTATGCATTACTTTAATGAGTTTGCTGCAAAATATACAGAACAAGATAACGAAGCTAAGATTGTTCGTATTGTACAACTAACATGGAAAAAGATGTCCAAACAAGCACATGATATTGCGCTATCTTTAACGCTTCCCGAGCATTTAGCTGTAATAGTAACCAAAGCTCTGAGTTAATAGCTTTTAAATCATCTTCCTAAATTCTCTAAAAATGCTGACGTATCTATTGTAAGGCTTTTAATTTCTTCAATTAGAGTGTCAGCAATACTTGTTGATTACATAGTTATTGATTACTTACTTTCAGGTAAACGCCATACGAAAATAAACGGACCTATTACCAAAGCAACAACAAGCGCTGTTAACATTGCACTTTTTAGCATAAAAGCAGACCAACATACTGAAAGAATCATAGTTAATAAAGCTATGCGTTTAGCTTTTCTAGGAATACTTCGATATTTTTGCCAATCATGAATTAGTGGTCCAAAAGTTTTATTCGCTAACAGCTTTCGCTGCAATTCAGGTGAAGATTTAGCAAAACAGGCCGCAGCCACCAATAAAAATGGCGTCGTTGGTAATATAGGTAATATCACACCTAAAATAGCTAAACCAACAAAGAAGATTCCCGTTATTTTTAAAATTAACACTTTACCTTTATTTCCAACTTGGGCTATTTGGTAGGCCATTAAATCATAACTCCCTTTGACGTAAATAATAAACACTATTCACCAGAAACAAGTTAACGCTATTTTACTCTGGCTTTATTATTAGTATCGCGACTATTACGTATTAATTCATTGTCCGCTGATTTTGAACTGCCCTGTTCAGTGACTGATTTAGCTAGACGGTCATAAAGTAAAACATTGACTGAAGCCGCCAAGTTCATACATCCCACCGTTGGTATATAAACAACATCATCCGCATAATCAATAACCTGTTGCTTTATGGTTCCATCTTCTGGACCAAATATGTATACAGCATTTTGTGGGTGAATAAAGTGAGGAAGTGGCGTTGCACCTTCGACTAAATCTACACATATAATTTTAGTCATAGATGGGATATTTTCCAGTGAGCCTTTAATACTTATAAAGTCATCAATGGCTAATAAAGGAATCTTCCCTTGCACATTGTTAGTATCAGTTTTTAGCGTGTCTTTATTATATTTAGCTGCTTGTTCATAACGCCTGCCAGTATAGAGCACTTGATCTGCTTGATAACAGCCTGCTGCGCGCATTACTGCGCCTACATTGGTTGGGCTCTTGGGGTTAGTCAAGGCAATAGTGACGTGCTGTTTGTTATCTTCTTTTATAGTCATAAGTATCTCAAGGAGTTCTTCTAGCTTATTTTTCCTGGCTTTTAACCTGTTGCCAATAATTTTCTAGTTCAGCAAGATCATGATCAGTAAAGCTTTTACCCGATTGGTTCACTTGCTCTTCCACACCAACAAAACGCTTGGTAAATTTTTTGTTCGCTTTACGGAGCAGTGTTTCAGGGTCTTCTTTGGCATGACGACATAAATTAACTACTGCGAACATTAAATCGCCTAATTCTTCCGCTAACGCTTCTTTATCAATCGTATCAGCTGTTAACTCATCTTTAACTTCTTGTACTTCTTCTTCAATTTTAGCAAAAACATCTGGAATATTATCCCAATCAAATCCTACATGTGAACATCGCTTTTGAATTTTTGCGGCTTGTGACAAGGCTGGTAAGTTTTTTGGAATATCCGCTAATATACTCAAATGCTCGATAAACGCATTACCACCGTTTTGCTGCTGATTTTTTTGCTCTCGTTCTAGCGTCTTTTCATTTTCCCAATTGCTTTTAATTTCTTCATCCGTTTGCAAACTTGCTTGAGCAAATACGTGAGGATGGCGTCGAATTAGTTTTTCACAAATCGCTGCTATGACTGAGTCTAAGTCAAAATACTGTTGTTCTTTACCTAATTGGCTATAAAAGATCACTTGGAAAAGTAAATCTCCAAGTTCTTTTTCTAGCTCGATAAAATCTCCCTGTTCGATTGCATCAACAACTTCATATGCCTCCTCTAGCGTATGACTTGTTATAGAAGCAAAGTCCTGCTTAATATCCCAAGGACATCCCGTAATAGGATCGCGTAATTGCGTCATAATCCAACGCAATTTTTCTATTGAGGCTTGTTCATTTAACATTTTATTTTACTTCTTAAATTTTTAATATTTTAATTCTTAGTACAGCCAACTGAAGTTGCTTTTAAAAGTGCCTCTAAACAGTCATCAGCGAAAAAACTAGAGTCGCCTAACTTGCGTAACATCATCTAATTGCCGTAACTTATCCAAAACTCGCGTTAATAACTCACTGCTTTCGACTTCTAATTTTAAGTTCATACTCATGGTCTGTTTAACTTTATCTGTATGACTATCCATACCGACAATACTGACTCTTTCATTAGCAATGATGGTCGAAATATCCCGTAATAAACCTTGCCTATCACTACCAATTATTTGAGCTGAAGCTTGGTAACCTACCTTACTTTCGCTACCCCATTGCACTTCAACTAACCGTTCAGGCTGTAAATTAAGTGCATTAGCTAATTGCTCACAATCTTGACGATGTACAGAAATTCCTCGTCCTTGGGTAATAAAACCTGAAATAGTATCACCAGGAACGGGTTGACAGCACTTAGCCATATGAGTAAGTAAATTACCAACGCCTGAAACAGTAATGCCATTATCATCTTGCGTTAAAGATTTACTGGTTGTCGTTTGCTTAACTAAGCTTTGCGGGTCTATTTCAGGTTTAGGCTTTAATTTACTATCAAGCAGGGTAAAGTGATTGATAACCTGTTGTAACCTTGCGTTACCACTGCCTAAAGCCGCATAAAGATCATCGACAGTTTTCATATTAAAGCGCTTTGCTGCCGCTAATAAGTCTATAGATGCAATATCATGTTTCGCTATTTCGTTATCAAATAACTCTTTGCCAAGGGCTATATATTTATCCCTATCTAGTAATTTAAAAAAATGCTGAACTTTTGCACGGGCACGTGAAGAATAAATATAATTTAAATTCGGGTTTAGCCAATCTCTACTCGGATTAGGCTGTTTACTCGTCAATATTTCTACTTGATCACCCGTTTGCAATTGATGAGTAAAAGGTACTATTTTTCCAAATATTTTTGCACCAATACAGCAATGGCCTACGTTAGAATGTATATAGTAAGCAAAATCTAAAGGAGTGGCCCCCATAGGTAAATCGATAACATCGCCACCAGGGGTAAATACATAAATTCGATCTTCAAATACCTGGCTTCGTAATTCATCAAGTAATTCGCCACTTTCAGCCACATCATCTTGCCATTGCAAAATTTTTCTTAACCAGCCGACTTTATCATCAAAGCTGTTGCTTTTTCCGCTAGCATTACCTTCCTTATAACGCCAATGTGCTGCAACACCAAGCTCTGCATCATCATCCATTTGCTTGGTTCTAATCTGTACTTCAACCGACTTACCTTCCGGCCCTAAAACAACCGTATGTATTGATTGATAACCATTTGCTTTGGGCGTAGCAACATAATCAGAAAACTCTTTTGCAATATGCTGCCATTCAGTATGAACAATGCCTAAAGCCGAATAACAATCTTGAACTTTTTCAACCACAACACGCACAGCTCGGACATCAAAGAGCTGCTCAAAATCAAGCGATTTTTGTTGCATTTTCTTCCAAATGCTATAAATGTGCTTAGGACGTCCATAGACCTCACCTTGAATAGATAAAGCAGTCAATTCATCGTTTAAGTGACCAACAAAGCTAGTCATATATTGCTCTCGTTCTAGGCGGGTTTCATCCAAAAGCTTGGCAATTTTTTTATAAACTTGCGGATGAAGATAACGAAAAGAAATATCTTCTAATTCCCATTTTAATTGACCTATTCCTAAACGGTTTGCCAAAGGTGCATAAATATTCGCACTCTCTTTCGCTGCTAATACGCGAGTTTCTTCATCACTATTTTTCTTTTCACGTAAATCACACAGGCGCTCAGCTAACTTAATCACTACCGCCCGAACATCATCAACCATTGCCAGTAACATTCGACGAATATTATCTATATTTTGTGGTGCCTGTTCATTAGATTGATTACTTTGCTGGCGTAATGCTTTAATTGCGGCCATCTGCTCAACCCCTTGACAGAGCATGAGGATATCTTTTGAAAAGTGCTCCTTAACAAATTCTATTTCAATAATATTATTTGCTAATAATGGTGAGATAAAAGCCGCAACTAATGAGTCAGCATCAAGATTAAGACCACTTAAAATCTCAACCATTTCCATGCTTTTGTTGAGCAATTGCTGCTTCTCTGCACTTTCTGGCTGATAACAGTTTGATACCTGTAGCCATAGCGTTGACAACGCACTGTTTTTTACATCAGTTAATGCGAGGTCAATTAACCATTGTTCAAAACTTTGCACTGTTATGTGATGTGATTTACGCACGGAAACCATGGGTATTCCTTTATCTTTGATTGGTTAGTTTTACATTTAAGCTTTATTAACTTTCTACTATTGAATGCTAATTAGTATGAGTAAACAATACCATAGTCTCAACATGCTTTGTTTGAGAAAACATATCCATAAGCGATATTTTCTCAATCTTATAGCCTTGTGAAATAAGTACTGCACTATCTCTTGCTAAGGTTGCAGGATCACAACTGACATACAAAACACTAGGTATTTCTAGTGCTGCAATTTGCAACACCGCTTGCTCAGCACCTGCTCTGGCAGGATCCAGCAAAACCTTATCAAACTTATGATCTTTCGCCCAAGATTCAAATAGCCAATCACTATTTAAATCAGCCTGATAAAACTGACAATTATCAACACTATTAATAAGAGCGTTTTGAGTGGCTTTATCAACCATCCCTTGAACACCCTCAACTCCGATAACACCTTCAGCATGTTTTGCTAGCGCTAAACTAAAATTTCCTAGACCACAAAACAAGTCCAAAACTTTATCAGCAGCGGAGATATTTAACCAAACCAAGGCTTGATTTATCATGGCATTATTAACCTGATGGTTAATTTGAATAAAGTCACTACTTGAAAAGTAAACCTTACTGGCATCAGATAACTCATATGACAGTATAGAAGAACTGACTTCTTTAGACGTATGTAATGGTAACTGTTCTTTCCCATCATCAATAAGAACATGCCAACCATGTCGCTGAGCGTAAGCCTGCCAAAGCCCAATATCGGCTTCATTCATAGGCTTTAACTGACGGACAACAATCACAGCTTGATTCTTACTTTGACATCTCTCTTGCGTATTTGTTTCAATAACATCCGATTGAATGACTTCTATATGGCCAATAGCAGATTTGACAGTGAGCAGCGCTACTAACTTTTTTAGCAAAGGGAAAATAACATTTAGCGGTTCAACCAACACTGGGCATTCCTTGATTGATGCCAGTTGGTTGGTTGATTTTTGTCTAAAGCCAATGATAGCGTGAGAATTTTTATCAAATTGCACGCCAATGCGAGCTTTACGACGATAATGCCAAGGAGAACTTTTTATCGCTTTCTCCCAAGGCAACTTAGCCGTCATTTTATCAGTAAGGTTTTGAGCACTGAAACTTCGAGAGAAAAGGTCAGTGACCTTTTGTTGTTTAAACTTTAGTTGTTCTTCTAAATCAAGCATTTGTAAATCACAACCACCACAAAGACCAAAGTGCTGACACAAGGGCTCCACTCTACTTTCACTTTGCTTAGTAATTGAGATCAGTTTTGCACGAGTATATTTGCTTTTTTGCTCAACAACTTTTACCTCGACAACTTCAGTGGGCAAGCCTCCAGCAATAAAAATGGGCTTATTTTGCCAACGAGCAACTCCAACCCCATTCATGTCAAGTTTATCAACTGTTACAGTTAATCGTTGATTAGACGTTTTAGGTTTTACTGCCGCTTTAAAATATTTTGCCATTTTTACCCTAGAGATTTTGCTTATAAAATTAACTAATTAATGCTTATTTTGAAGTAACTTAGCTATCTGTACTATAATTTTATAGCAGCTTATGAGATTATTTATGTTAAGTTGGATAATCATTTAGATAGCTAATTTTTTCAGTGGGTATTTTACCCTAAATTTATCAAAAAAGTTCAACAAAAAAATGCATAAAATAAGCCTGAAAGACTGGGTTATCATACTCACTATCATACCAACAACCTTAATCGGTTTTGGTTTAGCTAGTTATTTTTCTTATAGCCGTTCAGTGGAACTTAATGACTTTCTTGAACAGCGTGCTCAAAGCATTATTGAACCGATCGCAATCGCGAGTAAAGATCCTTTATTAAACAAAAACAGAGATAAACTTCGCCAACTAATAAGCTTTACTCACCGCAATCAATCTAACATTGTAAAAAGCATTGTTATTTTTACTGAAGATAATCAAGTTTTCGTAACGAGTGCTTATCACGGTGACACCAACCTAATGCGACTTAAGGCAGGAGAAGAACTACCAAATCATACCTATATTCAAACATTACCTGATTACATGATTTTTAGAGCCCCTATTATTGATGAAAACCATAACCGTCAAACTAAGCCAAAAACAATAGCAAATTCACAATTTAATTATTCGAGCAGTAATTCCAAACCAGTCATTATCGGCTATATTGCTATGCAAATAGACAAGAGCCACCTCAATTTCCAACAACAAAGCCAATTTATAGTTGCCTTTGCTTTTGCGTTACTTGGCTCTTTACTTAGTGCTATTTTAGCAATCAGACTCATCAAAAAAGTGACGAAGCCCATTAACTCAATGGTGCTAGCAATTGAGCGAATTCGAGAAGGAAAGTTAGAAAGCAGAGTAAGTGGTCAACTCATTGGGGAGCTCAATTTTTTAAAGAATGGTATTAATGCCATGGCACAGTCACTTGACAGCTACCAAAACGAAATGCAAGCCAGTATAGACCAAGCCACGATAGACTTACGGGAAAGTTTAGAGCAATTTGAAATTCAAAATGTAGAGTTAAGTATTTCTAAACGAAAGGCGCAAGAAGCTAATAGAGTGAAATCAGAGTTTCTAGCTAACATGAGTCATGAATTACGAACGCCACTCAATGGTGTAATAGGTTTTACCCGTCAAGTATTAAAAACACCACTCTCAGAGAACCAACGTGATTATTTACAAACAATTGATCGTTCCGCAAATAACCTTTTAACTATCATTAATGATATTCTCGATTTTTCCAAGCTCGATGCTGGTAAAATGGTCACCGAAAATATTCCTTTCTCTTTAAGAGAATCTGTTGATGAAACCCTCACCTTGTTAGCCCCATCAGCACATAAGAAAAATATTGAATTATCGATAAATATTCCACAGACATTACCTGATTCTCTCGTTGGTGACACCATGAGAATAAAGCAAATCATCACTAATTTAGTCAGTAATGCAATAAAGTTTACACCACAAGGCTCTGTCTCCATGGATATAGTCAGTGAAGTTGTAAACCCAAATAGTATCAAACTAAAAGTAATTGTTACCGATACAGGTATTGGTATGACATCTAGCCAGCAACGGACTATTTTTGATGCTTTTACCCAAGCAGATCAAAGTATCACTCGACTTTATGGCGGCACTGGATTGGGACTGGTAATTTGTCAACGACTTGCGCAAGAGATGAATGGTGATATAGGTTTTAGCAGCGAAAAAAATCACGGTTCAAGCTTTTGGTTTACTTTCCAATGTGAAATTAACGCTATGCCGTTAATGTTGGAATTAAATAACCAGCACTTAGTAAATAAAACTGTGCTCTATTTTGAAGAAAATGATCATAGTAGAGAATCAACCAAAGACTTGTTAAAGCATTGGAAAATGCGTGTTACCACAGTAGTAAATAGGCACGAATTATCACAAGTACTTTCACATAGTAGTCAAACACAAAGAGGCTTTGATTATGTACTCATTGGTCACAATCAAACGTCCACAGCGCTAAGTGAGTTAAAGAAAACTATTGCGCAATTACAGCCGTTCTCCAGCCAAATACACTTGGCCTTAAATAATACTTCACCTAGCTTACATGAGGCATTGATTGCCAGTGGTGCCGTAAGCTGTATGAGTAAACCTCTATCACCAATAACCTTAAGCAAAGTTTTACAACCAGAGATCAAAAGCAAGGCAGAAAAGCTCACCTTAAATTCACCTATGGGAAAAGTATTGCCTATCAAAGTATTGGCCGTTGATGACAATGAGGCAAACTTAAAGTTGATAAAGGCTCTGCTATTAGAACAAGTAGCTGAAGTTATTGAAGCTGATAATGGCATGTCTGCCATAGAACTTTGTAAAGCAGAAACTTTTTCTTTAATTTTTATGGATATTCAAATGCCAGTTATGGATGGTATTAGCGCATTAAAAGAAATAAAGAAATTATCCAACAATAGTAACACTCCCATCATAGCCGTCACTGCACACGCATTAAGTGGTGAAAAGGAAAAGATGCACCAACAAGGCTTTAATGCTTATATGACAAAGCCAATAGATGAAACAATGTTGCGTCATATTATTTATGAGTATTGTGATTTCGAGCAGCTAGTTAGTACAACTGCCCCTATAAACTCAACGGATGTAATTGGCCAGCTCGAAGCATCCACAAAAATAATAGATTGGCCTTTAGCGCTTAAACGAAGTGCTAATAAAGCTGAATTAGCTAAAGAAATGTTTTTAGGCTTAGTGGAAAGTCTTCCTGAAACTCAACTGAGCATTCGAGAAGCAATTAATATGCAAGATGTCGCTCAAATTAAACGTCTAATCCATAAACTAAATGGTGCCTGTTGTTATACTGGAACCCCAAATTTAGCTAAAATTACCACTCAATTAGAAACACAGCTAAAAATGGGTTTGAGCACCGAAGAACTTGAACCTGAATTTTTAGAGTTTTTCGAACATATTGAGCAGGTCTTATTTGCAGTGCCTGAAACACTAAAAACAATAAATTCACATAGTCCTTTATCCGAAAGAGAGAAATAACTGGCTCGACTATATTATTTTTACTTGAGGTGCAAATTTTGAGGTGTAGATTAATTATTAGTTAATAGGGGATTAACTAGCGGATAGAGATAATTGGTGAAGTATCAATATCACCATCCTCTGAAATTACGGCAAGGCCACCACTGCATTGCAAAACAGCTAAGCTATGACCATCATCATTACGTACGAAACTCAGTTCATATCCAAATTTTCCCAGACTACTGGCAGAAAATTTTTGTGCCAAAGATAATTTATTCCACCAGACGGATTGCTCAGGAGACTCCTTTCTTCGCTCGAGCATTGGATTCCTATGTGTCTGCATGATTAATCCTCACTAGTTCGTTTGCTGATTCCTTTTTACAGCGTATCACTCAAAGTGTAGACCATAATTAATAAAGTGTAGACTATAATTTCAACAAAGATACAACAAGTGAGTTTTAATTTTGCTTAATGAACTTTACGTAGTAGCGACTCTAAGATCTTGCTTCTAACATTAGCTGCTTCATATCTCGAACCGCTTTATCTAATCCATCAATAGCTGCACGTGCGATTATGGCATGACCAATATTCAACTCGATTATTTCTTCAATGGCTGCAATTGGTTTTACGTTAAAGTAATTCAAACCATGGCCAGCATTAACTTTTAGGCCTAAGCTATGCGCATATTTAATACCTACAGTTAATCGTTCAAGCTCTATTTGCTGTTCTTCTTCCGATGCTAAATCTGCATAGTGCCCTGTATGTATCTCTATATAAGGCGCCTTACTAGCAAAAGCTGCATCAATTTGCTCTTTATCAGCATCAATAAATAGACTCACTGCAATCCCTGCTGCTGTTAGTTGTTCAGTTGCTTTAGTTACTTTTTCTAATTGCCCTACCACATCTAAGCCGCCTTCTGTAGTTAGCTCTTCACGTTTCTCAGGCACTAAACAACAAAACACAGGTTTTACATCACAAGCGATAGCAACCATTTCATCAGTAACGGCCATTTCAAAATTCATACGTGTATGCAATGTTTGTTTCAATACGTGAATATCTCTATCTTGAATATGGCGTCTATCTTCACGTAAATGAACAGTAATGCCATCTGCACCGGCATGTTCAGCGACGCTTGCTGCATAAACAGGATCTGGGTAATTGGTTCCGCGAGCTTGTCTTAACGTGGCGATATGGTCAACGTTTACACCTAATAATAAATCTGTCATTTTTTGATCTCTTTTTAATTATTTTGATACTTACTGTCGATTTCAATAGTTATAACTTTAGTTTTTCTTATAAAAAAGTTTACGACTATTTAATGGCTGATTACCTAGTAACTGATTGATTACCTGTCGCATCAGCAGCTTAAATGTATAACTAACACCCTCTATAGTACTATTCTTGTATAAAGATTCCCGCTGAGAAATTGCTTGTAAATGGGCGGTATTAAAACATTGAGCTTTATTTTTAGGAAAAGCACTATATACAGGTACAAAACCTTGTTCGGCGATATAATGAAAGTGACTAACATCGTGCTCAAATACAGGAGTAAAGTCAAACGACAATCCTAATTCTTCAAGCAGCGCTAGTTCAAATAAACGTAACTGCGGGGCAATTTCTTCGCCTTTTGCTAAAGCAGTCAAGGTTTCTTGGTATTGAGAGAATAATTGCTGACAAGCCATTTGCTCAGTTAACAAACGAATTAACAGTTCATTGATGTAAAAAGAGCTAAATAAACTGTGCTTAATCAACGAAAAGGATTTACCGATGGAATCAACTTGGGTTATTTGTTTAAACTTCCCTTGTCCTTTCAGTGTTAATCTCAGCGGTAAAAAAGGTTGGATTAGACCTTTTTTTATCGAGCGCTTCGATTGGCCCACATAGACAAGGGCTGTCACTTTACCATCTTGCTCTGTTAGTAAATCGACTAATTGCTGGTTTTCACGGTAAGGGCGACTATGTAAAACAAAGGCATTCTGTTCGATCATATACCGGCCCTCAATTAGCCCGAATATTCATCACCATAACCTAAACTACGCAATGCGCGCTCGTCATCAGCCCAGCCAGATTTAACCTTAACCCAAGTTTCAAGAAAAACTTTACTTTCAAATAGATTTTCCATATCTCGTCTAGCTTCTTGACCAATAGTTTTTAGGCGCTCACCTCTATTACCAATGACCATGCGTTTTTGGCTATCTCGCTCAACAAGTACTAAGGCATTAATATGGATAGTCCCTTTATCATCCATCTTAAACTGCTCTATTTCTACCGTGATAGAATAAGGCAATTCATCACCAGTAAAGCGGATGAGTTTTTCACGAATTATTTCAGATGCCATAAATCGGCTAGAGCGATCGGTAATTTGATCTTCATCGAACCAAAAACCGCTCTTAGGTAATGAGTTCAAACATAACTGGCTGATGGTATCAACGCCATGGCCTTTACTTGCAGAAATAGGCACAATTTCGCTAAATTCATGCATTGCGCCTAACTTCTGTAGATGAGGCAGTAATTCATCTTTATCTGAAATATTATCTGTTTTATTAACAACTAAAATACACGGCGCACCACTTTGTTTTACTTTAGATAATACCAATTCATCATCTTTAGTCCAAAGTGTCCCTTCAACCAAAAATACAATTAACTCAACCTCTGCAATTGAGCTACTTGCTGCGCGGTTCATTAACCTGTTTATCGCACGCTTTTCTTCTGTGTGTAAACCTGGAGTATCTACCAGAATTGCCTGTCTATTTTCTTCTGTCAAAATCCCTAATATACGATGACGGGTTGTCTGCGGCTTTTTAGAGGTTATACTAATTTTTTGCCCTAATAAGGCATTTAATAACGTTGATTTACCAACATTGGGACGTCCGACAATCGCAATTAAGCCTGCATAGGTATCTGAAGTATCGTTGTGCATAATTTATTTTCTCGTGCTGCTTTTTTTGCTTGAACTGATTGGGTTACTTTTAGTATGTCGGCTATTTGCTAGTTTAGCTTGTTTTGATGGCTTTATTTTTGCCTCTTTTTCTTTTTCAATCAAAGCAAGAATCTGCTGCGCAGCTTCTTGCTCTGCTTTTCGACGACTTGTACCTTTAGCAATAACTACTTCATTAGTCACTGACGTTTGACAACGAACGGTAAACTCTTGGTTATGTGATTGCCCTGTAGTATCAATAACTTCATACGTAGGAAGAGGGATCTTTCTTCCTTGCAAGTATTCTTGTAAACGAGTTTTAGGATCTTTTTGTTCATTACCAGGTTTAATAACAGTCAAACGTCTTTCAAACCAATTCAGGATAAGTGCTTTACAGCACTCTATATTTGAATCTAGGTATACAGCACCTATGATTGCTTCAATCGCATCTTCTAATATTGATTCACGATGATGACCACCACTTTTCAATTCTCCAGGCCCTAAAATTAAGCACTCACCCAAGTTAAAATCTCGCGCGACTTCAGCTAAGGTCACTCCTTTAACTAAGCTCGAACGCATGCGGGTAAGGTCACCTTCGTCATGCTTTGGGAACTTATCATAAAGTGCCTCTGCAATAACAAAGCCTAAAATAGAGTCACCTAAAAACTCAAGCCTTTCATTATGGGCTCCCTTAGCACTTCTATGAGTTAGTGCTTGCACCAATAATAAGGGTTCATTAAATTCATAACCAAGCTTTTTGGTTAATCTAGCAAGATTGTGAGGATTAATTTTCACGATATAACTCTTTATGCCATATAAAAAAAGCAGCCATGTTAAATAATTGCGCCAATGCGTTCAAAACGTACACCTGTTGGCAACCATTGAGGTAAAAAACTATCTTCGCTTCTATCGAAGTCAAAACTCATCCAAATAGCAACAGCTTCACCGACAAGATTTTCTTCAGGAACAAAGCCCCAAAAACGTCCATCTAAAGAGTTATCTCTATTATCACCCATAACAAAATAGTGCTTTGCTGGCACCAAGAATTCATCCACAGCAGTACCTGCTTGCGGAAAATAATGAGAAACTCTAGGCAAGGTTTGTCTATCATTTAATACTTGGTGACTTTTATTCAACATTTTAGATTCAAATTCATTCATACCTTCTTCAGCATCTGGCCCAAGATATGGCCCAACAAGATTTTGTTGTATTTGCTCAAAATCAGGACATTGGCTATCAGATTCTTGGCAAGCTCGTTTAATATAAAGCGATTTATTTCGGTATATAATTCGGTCACCCGGTAAGCCAATTACTCGTTTGATAAAATCAACATTTGGATCTTGTGGATACTTGAAAACCACAACATCACCATGTTCAGGTAAACCATTTTCAATGAATTTATGTCTTACCACGGGATCTTTTAAGCCATAATTAAATTTATTCACTAGAATAAAGTCACCATCGAGTAATGTCGGCATCATAGAGCCTGATGGTATTTGAAATGGCTCGTATATAAAGGAGCGTAAAATTAAAACAAAAGCAATTACCGGAAAAATTTGCACCGCTGTATCGACTAACGGTGATGGCTCAGTTAATGTTGCGAGTGCTTGAGGTGTCAATTCAGCTTCACACGACTCTTTTGCTGACTTTTGAGCAGCATTAGCTTTCAATCTACGCTGTGGTGCTAAATAAAATTTATCAGCAAACCAAACGATCCCTGTCAATACAGTAATTATCACTAAAATAATGGAAAAATAAACAGCCATACACTTCCTATATTAAAAATCCTATTAGGCTAAATCCTATTAGAGAGATTTTAGCGACAAGCATTAAACGGTCGTCGCTACTTTATAAATTAACTTAATAGCTTAAACTAACTATCAAGTTTAAGAACCGCTAAAAACGCTTCTTGTGGTACTTCAACATTACCTACCTGTTTCATACGCTTTTTACCCTCCTTCTGCTTCTGCAAAAGTTTCTTCTTACGGCTAATATCCCCTCCATAACACTTAGCAGTAACGTTTTTACGTAATTGTTTTACCGTAGTACGTGCAATGACGTTATTGCCAATAGCAGCTTGAATAGCAATATCAAACATTTGACGATGGATAAGCTCTTTAAGTTTTTCGACTAACATACGACCACGCGAAACGGAGTTACTTCTATGGGTAATCATAGCCAACGCATCAACTCTATCACCGTTAATCATTACATCAGCTCGCACCATATCCGCAGCTTCAAAACGGATAAAATGATAATCAAGAGAAGCATAACCTCGACTTGTTGATTTTAACTTATCAAAGAAATCCATTACCACTTCAGCCATAGGTAGCTCATAAGTAACAGCAACTTGATTTCCATGGTAAATCAAGTCTTTTTGTACTCCACGTTTTTCAATACAAAGGGTAATAACACTACCTAAATACTCTTGTGGCACTAAGATATTAGCTTGCACAATTGGTTCACGAATCTCTTCAATATTATTTATAGCAGGCATGTCTGACGGGTTATCTATCGAGATAACCTCACCATTGGTACAGGCTATTTCATAATTTACCGTTGGCGCAGTTGTGATTAAATCTAAATCATATTCACGTGATAAACGCTCTTGGATAATTTCCATATGCAACATGCCTAGGAAACCAATACGAAAACCAAACCCTAATGCTGATGAATTCTCTGGTTCAAAAAACAGTGATGCATCATTTAAACTCAGTTTATTAAGTGCATCACGGAAGTTTTCATAATCGTCTGAACTTATTGGGAATATACCCGCATAAACTTGTGGTTGTGCTTTGGCAAAGCCAGCTAAAGGTTCAGCGGCTTCTTTTTTTGAAATGGTAATAGTATCCCCAACAGGCGCACCGTGAATTTCTTTAATGCCTGCAATAACAAAGCCTACCTCACCGGTTTTTAAAATACCTGTATCGGTTTGCTTAGGTGTAAATATACCCACTTTATCAACTTGGTGAACTTGTCCTGTAGACATCACCAACATTTTATCGCCTTTCTTAATTTCACCATTCATTACACGTATTAAGGAAACAACACCTTGGTAATTATCGAACCAAGAGTCAACAATTAGAGCTTGTAGTGGCGCATCTCGCTCACCTTCTGGTGAAGGGATATTTTTTACAATTGTCTCCAATACATCATCAATGCCAATACCTGTTTTAGCTGAACAAGTTACAGCTTCAGTAGCATCGATTCCTATGATGTGTTCAATTTCTTCACTCACTCGCTCAGGATCAGCTTGTGGTAAATCAATTTTATTTAGGATAGGAAGAACCTCTAAATCCATTTCAATAGCGGTATAACAATTAGCAACTGTTTGTGCTTCAACCCCCTGCCCTGCATCAACAACTAATAATGCACCTTCACATGAAGCTAATGAACGTGAAACTTCGTAAGAGAAATCTACGTGACCAGGCGTATCAATGAAGTTCAACTGGTAGGTTTCACCGTCTTCAGCTTTATAATCCAAGGTAACACTTTGCGCTTTAATTGTTATGCCGCGTTCTCGTTCAATGTCCATTGAATCAAGTACTTGTGCTTCCATTTCACGTGCTTGTAAGCCACCACAATGCTGAATTAGACGATCAGAAAGTGTTGATTTGCCATGATCGATGTGGGCAATAATTGAGAAGTTTCGAATATTTTTCATAAAATGCAGTCAAATAAAAGGCGTTAAAATAATATAATGACGAGATTTTAACGAATTTACTGCCTTGGGGCTATCTTTTGTTCAGATATCTTTTGTTTCAAGCCGTAACAGACAAAGACTTTATTTCACGAGGTTCGGTGAAGGGAGTACTTCGATAATTTTAGGTTGCAAATTTTCACTTTTTTTACTCTGTTTTTGCTGAAATTTAGCAAGCCTATAACCTAAATACCCGCCAATAATTCCAAGCCCTAAAGCCATTAATTCATGAGGGAGTATTTGTTGTTTTAACAGCAATTGTCCAATAGCTGAAAAGGAAATTAAGCCAAGTAAAGGTAATAAGTACACTTGACCTGCACTTGATAAAACATGCTTCTCAGGTAAAGCTAAAACAACACAATCTCCCTCCTTCAATTGCACCCCAGTAATACTGATATCGTAAGGCAAAGTTAAGGTAAGCTTCTTCTGTGGTAATGCTTTAGCAATTTGGCCGCTGCCGCAAGTATCAACCTGTGCACAACCACTACATGTTGACTTTATTTGACTTGTAACCGTTACTTGTCCTGCTTCGATAGCAACCACACTAGCTAGTTCTTTAATCATGCTACTGTTCTCCTTTCGAGCTCAGTGCACTATTTTTTCCCTTATCAACGATAGCTGGAGAGATGGATTCTGCTATTTTCTTGGCTGTTGCTAATGGGATGTCACCTACTACGCCAACTTCTATCCCTTGCAGAATATGATTAAATACCAATGTCGCTCCATCACTTGCATATTCAGGCGATCTAAATTTTTCATGGCTCGGATTAACATACACAGAAACTTCTACAAGACCATCAGAGAAAAGCATAAACTCAACGGCTTTATCGCCTCCTCGATTATGACTATTTAGTTTATGTTGATTGGACTTTACCACAGAGAAACCATGAGGTAGCCAGCCAACTTGCCAAGAATGAGTTCTATTTTGTCGTTGCATTGTTAATTCTATAACCGCGGGCAACTCTGTTAATTGAAACTGCTTTAAGTTATCTGATAACTTCTCATCAACTTCAATGTGAGTAAATTGAATCTGCTCTAGTAATTGTCCTTGTCGGGTCAGTACTGCCATTTTTAACATTAAGCCGGTTTTCTGATCTAGCCAAAGCCAATAATTATAACGATATTTATCTTTTGATACGACACGAACGAGTTGAGCAACCCGCCCTAGAATACGACTCCGACCTACAGAAATAAAACGATAACTTTCCTCTAATTCACTAATATTGCCACGAAAAATAGTAGGAATCGGGCTTCTGACATCTGAAGAAATTATAGAGTAAGGTTCTTGATCAGGCTCAATATAGCTTACCACACCACCTTGACGTAAAACGTCCAGACGAGGGCCATTAAGTCGAGTAAAAATTTCTAGTTCTTGCTCATTTTCACCAATACCATGTAACCAATGGTAGGGCTCTGCTTGGTTATTTTTAACCACAACAAACGAAGTAGAGAAATTAAGTTGACGAAGTGAGTCAGAAAGTCGCTCTAAAGAGAGCTTCGCAGATTCTGTATCAGCAGTTATTGCAGATACATTAAAGCTTAACAGCAATAAAAAAAATGCCGATAGTTTCATAGGTTCTCAAAATTGATGGCTGAAAGTAAATTATACCAAGGGGTATTATCAACTAATTCAGCCAATCAAGCTATTTTATATTACTACCTAACTTCACTTGTTGATTATGATCTTTCAACAGTGCTTGTAAGCGGCGTTGCTGGGCAACTCTTTCAGAAGCTAATTGTTTATTTTTTTCTTGCTGCGCTTGTTGCTTACTTTGTTGACTTTGAGAAGATTGGACGTTAAAGCTAACAGGGTTCGCATAACCAGATAAAGGCACTGTTTGTACGACTTGACTTGGTGTCACAGAAGGACTTTCTGCAACATTATGCTGAACACCGACAATCATTAATACAGCAGCAGAAGCGGCTATAGCAACCTGCCCCATAGGTTTAATTAAGCCAGATATTTTAGCTTTAAAACGACTGGTAGCATCAACGACACTGCTAGGCTGTTGTTCTGTTGAATGATTAGAAATAGAAACATTTTCATCAGTTGTTGTCTGACTGTTTTTTCCAGAGGTTTGCATAGCGGAATTAGGTGATAAAATAGTTGCTTCTTGCGCAATCGCAGCTGAAATTGTTTCACTTAAATCTAACTGTAAAGACTGTGGTACTTCATCGCGCAATACATCACCGATCAAATGATAGTTTTGCCATGTACCTGATAAATCTTCATCCTTGAGCATATTATCAACTAAATGTGCACTTATACTATCATCTGTTGATGGAGAGTAATTATCGACTAATGAAGATATTGACTCTGATTTAATTTCACTCATATTTTACCTTAAAAACACTTAGTTAATTTCTGCTTACACAAACGGCTTAATTATTTTTTTGCAACAAGGGTTTAATTTTCTTGTCGATTGCATCACGTGCTCTAAATATGCGCGAGCGCACTGTGCCTACGGGACACTCCATTATCGTCGCAATTTCTTCGTAGCTTAGCCCTTCGATTTCCCGAAAGTTAATTGCTAAGCGCAAATCATCTGGGAGTGATTCCATAGTACTAAAAATTACTTTTTTAATTTCTGCTGTGAGTAATATTTTTTCTGGTGAAGCATTTTCTCTGAGTGCATCACCAGTGTCATATAGCTCAGCATCATTAACTTCGACATCATTACTTGGCGGTTTACGGCCCAATGCTACACTGTGATTTTTCGCACAGTTAACAGCAATACGGTAAAGCCAAGTATAAAAAGCACTATCACCTCTAAAATTAGGTAATGCTCTATACGCCTTAATAAAAGCTTCTTGAACGATATCTGGCACATCACTATGATTTTTAACATAACGACTTACTAAATTAGCAACTTTATGCTGATATTTAGTGACCAGAAGGTTAAACGCATTTTTATCGCCACGCTGAACCCGTTCAACGAGTTGTTGATCTATATTTGGTTCGCTCTTTTGAGCCGTATCCTTTAACACTGACAATTGATTTGTACTCATATTTTCCATTGGCTCATAACAAACGCATAAAATAAGACTAACGTTTTTTAAAAAAGTTCTATTTTTTTTTGCTTTTTTTAAAAAAGTAGGCTTATCAGTTTATCAGCAATGACATTATTAATTACCAGAGTGCTATCAAACGTTAATTAAACGCTATTATCTGGCGACTTATACCTATGTATTATAGAATACCTGAAAATCCCTTACTTATATATTCGCTT
>MAAB01007903.1_pt1 | contig 21370 bp, 17 predicted proteins | sample 1115991 | NCBI WGS metagenome assembly MAAB01 (sample SAMN04961124, study PRJNA320927) | seawater metagenome | isolation source: sample BD02T18 sea water enriched with oil for 18 days | place: USA:Gulf of Mexico | collected 2013-07-27
AAATACAGAAATACAAGATACAAGGCTAAACGCTGTGAATGAAAAAGAAGCGCCACAAACTAGATGCAGTAATTGTCAGGCAATTATTGCAGGGCCCTATTGTGGTCAATGTGGTCAAAATTCTGAATCGAGTATCAAATATTTTTGGACTGTTATTTTACACTTGCTCGATGATGTTTTTAGTTTCGATTCTCGTGCCAGTCGTACTATTTGGCCTTTATTAACTCGACCAGGCTTCCTCACAAATGAATATATACTAGGGCGCAGGGTACATTATGTGCCGCCACTAAGGCTGTATTTATTTATCAGTATTGTTTTTTTTATCACGCTAAAATTTTTTGCTGCCAGTGAAAATAATGGTATCAGCATTAACAATAGTGAAGAAGTGCTGACACAAGTAACCAATCACATTTCTGAATTAGAACACCAATATAAGGTGATGATCAATCAAGAAAATCAAGAAAATCAGCTTCAGGCAATACAGCTAGCTAAGCAAAATCTAGATACATTCAAAACATATCAAAAAGATTTGTCTGATCCAAAGAATAAACTGTTAAAAGCTATTACCTCTGAACTGGTTACACTGGAATTTAGAAAACTTGAATCAAATCAGCCTTTAACCGATGAGCAACAAAAACAATACACAAAGTTAATCGAGCAAATTGTAAAAGTGAGAAAAGGTGAAAAGATTAATTTACTGAGTATAGGTAATAGCAGTGATGGAACCATATCGTTAAGTTTTTTATCCGCAGAAAAAAATCTAATACTTAATAACTTTGCAATCAAGTTAGAAGAAAAAGCGTCTAAGGCTGTACAGGAGGGGACTGGACCCTTGATACAGCTAGTGATCAGTAAACTGCCACAATTATTGTTTGTGCTATTACCCTTGTTTGCAGCAATACTTAAAATTATGTACTTGTTTAGCAATCGATTTTATATGGAGCATTTAACAGTTGCACTACACAGCCACAGCTTTGTGTTTTTTAGTATTTTACAGCTTGAAATTATTGATATGGTGCAGGATACACTCCTCAAAACTTCACCAGGGCTAGATTCTACGCTTAATGTTGCCTCTATTATTCTTTTGATATGGATGCCTATTTATTTATTCATCATGCAAAAGCGGGTTTATAAACAAGGCTACGTGATGACCATCATTAAATACTTTATTGTAGGTATGGCCTACTCGGCTTTAATTAGTATCACCGCCATGGCCGCCTTTGTTTGGGGATTAGCAGAATTATAAATTTATTGCTCTGTGCTGGATAGTTTGGCCTTGTGGAATGTAAGGGGAGAGCGTGCCCTGATCTTTTTAATCGATGTTAGATGTTCTTCAATGATTTCCCACAATGGGGTGTTTACAACGGCTTTTTGTCCAAGTCAGTACAAACTTAAAAGCGGGTATACAACATACCAAGTGAAATAAGTGTTCAATTAATTACTTCACTTGGGACTATAACGATGGAATATTATAATTCTTTGCTTATATCCCATAAATAATCTTGATGACTAGTGCAAATTTCATTAAATTCGGTACTGTGTTTATTCTTTTTACTAAAAAGTGTATCAAGAATACTCTTTTGGGCTTTTAATAAATCGGCATAGTTATCTGCGGTTGCCGTTTGCAATCGACGATATTTTCCTCCAATAACATGAGATAGCCAACCCCACGATGTTAGCTTTCCTTTCCCTACTTGAGCATTATATACTGGGGCAAAATGTTTTTTGAAAATCTCATCAGCTTTTTCTTCTCCTGAAAAAGTACATTCCATGTAAACAGATAAACTTGCTTTGCCACGAGTTGTGCCCTTCAAAGAAGGTCTACTACCTGTAATATATTGCCAAACATAATCTTCATGAGATTTACAACCACGTCCAACGGCATCTGTACTTTTTCCTAATGCAGCTTCAAATTTTTTGTTCATAGTATCTTGAGCAGCAAACAACGCATTTACAGTCGGCGCTGAATGGTACAAAATTCGTCGCCATTCTCCTCCTGTATGGTGTTTAAGCCAGCCCCAATTAGCTATTGTGCCATTGTTAACCCCGTCATTATAAATGGGTGCATAGGCCCTTTGAATTAGCTCGTCCACAGCCGATTCTTGCTCAGGTTCGCATTTAAAATATGTTGAATACACATACATTTCAGATTTTTCTTCACCAAAACATAAAGCTGAGAAAGAAAATAGTAGTACAGTTATAATTTTGAGTAGAACTTTAAATTGGGTCATTTTGAACAATCCTTAACAATTTTTAGTCTATATTAATGAATGAAATGTTTTTCATTCGTATTACCACGAACTAACCATAGTACAATTGTATGATTTTATTAGATCGAAATATTATAAAAAGCAAGTGAGGTATTCGATTCGTTCACGCTTATTTCGTTCATGTAGATGTCATCTATGCGGGAAAATGACAGAGGAATTATTAACGTATTTAAAGGGAGGTATCTTGGCGAAATAAATTCACCAAGATAGTACAAGTTATACGCGTGGACTAAAGCACATTAGCTAGTGCTTGCTCTAAAGATGCCACCGTTCGGTCAATGTTATGTAGCTTATCTAAACCAAACAAGCCTAAACGAAACGTATGGAAGTTATCACCTTCATCACATTTTAACGGCACGCCAGCAGCGATTTGCAATCCTTGTTCAGCGAACTTCTTACCATTTTGGATGGCACTATCATTGGTATAGCTTACTACAACGCCTGGTGCTTCAAACCCCGGGGCAGCAACACTATTTATACCTTTACTGGTTAGCAATTGACGTACTTTAATCCCAAGTTCCTGTTGTTCGGCTTTTACTTTGTCAAAGCCATAGGTTTGGGTTTCTAACATCACATCTCTAAACTGTCGTAGCGAGTCTGTTGGCATAGTGGCATGGTAGGCATGACCACCTTGTTCATAAGCTTCCATGATTTGTAGCCACTTTTTTAAATCACAAGCAAAGCTAGTACTACTTGTTTCATCAATACGTTGGCGTGCTAATTGACTAAGCATCACTAATCCACAACAAGGCGAGCTACTCCAGCCTTTTTGAGGCGCACTAAGTAATATATCGATACCGCACTCTTGCATGTCTAACCAAATGGCACCTGAGGCTATACAGTCGATAACTAACATACCACCAACAGCGTGAACCGCATCAGCCATTGCACTAATATAGTCATTTGGCAACATCATTCCAGATGAGGTTTCAACATGAGCTGCAAATACCATTGCTGGTTTTTCGGCTAAAATAGTTGCTACTACTTCTTCAATTGGCGCAGGGGCAAATGGTGATTGAGCCTCGTCGCTTATTTTTCTTGCTTTTAAAACTTGTTCTTGCGAAGGAATATTACCCATCTCAAATATCTGCGTCCAACGATAACTAAACCATCCATTTCTGACGACTAAACATTTCTTATCGGTTGCAAATTGTCGCGCAACTGCTTCCATGCCAAAAGAGCCACTACCAGGCACCACAATAGCGCTATGGGCGTGATACACACTTTTGAGCGTTTGAGAGATATCTCGCATGACTGTTTGAAAAGTTTGTGACATATGATTTAAAGAACGATCGGTAAAAACTACTGAGTATTCTAATAAACCATCGGGATCAATATTCGAGAGTAAAGCAGGCATAAGGGGTCCTTATTGAAAATGGGTCAATTTAAAAAACATAGTGAGGTATGACTGTTTTTTGAACAATACCTCTTTAGCGATATTTGCATTATTAGACAAGTGCAAGACACTAATTATGGTTGCGGTAAAGGTTTATATCCCAACCACTTCAAGAAACAGATCTCGTAATATGAAGAGGTTTGGGTATAGATAATAAACTACAAACAGAAATAGATATATGCCGATAAGTATAATTGATCTGTTTACTATCGTTATATGACCTTCAAGCTGTCAAATTTGCCCAGATTACTGCCATTATTTTAGAAAAATGCGGTAACATTACTGCCTTTAAACGTGGTGATGGTTATTTGGATTAAGGGGCTTGGGAAAGTAAGCAGAGCGAAATAACATAAAAAATTAAAATATGATGAATGAATGTATGTACTTGATGGTACATTAGTTATAACCAATAAATTTGACAAAATTGAAGTATTCAAAACAGAAGGGGGTTTTGTGATACCAAAAGATTGGACTGGTACTTTAGCGGTTTCTGCAGGTGGAGTAAGAAAAGTTAGGTTCGCTTGTATGGGCGGTAAAAAGGTTTATGAAGTTTATATTTAAGAACAAACATAATTATTAGTTTTAACAAAAGAGTGAAGTGAACATGACTGCGAAATTTTTATCAGGCACAGCAGTTGCTCAAGCAACATTAAATGCCGTTCAAGAAAAAGTAAAAATATTAAAAGAAAGGGGGGTAACGCCAGGTCTTGGTACTATTTTGGTCGGGGGAGATGCCGCTAGTGCTGGATATGTTAAGAAAAAGCATGAAACTTGCGCCCAGGTTGGTATTCGCTCTTTTAACATAGAAATTCCAGAAGATGCCACCCAAGAAGAGTTAATGCGAGCCATTGAAACCTTTAATGAAAGCAAAGATGTAGATTCATACATTTTACAATATCCTTTACCTAAGCAATTTGACTTTAACCAAGCGATGGCTGCTATGTTGCCAAGTAAAGATGCAGATGGCTTGCATCCTGAAAATCTTGGAAAATTAGTTTTACAAGAAGAAGGACCATTGCCATGTACTCCAGCAGGTATTGTTGAAATATTAAAACATTATAACATTGACGTTGGTGGTAAAAATGTCGTTATAGTTGGTCGAGGTACGACATTAGGTAGACCATTGTCATTATTATTATCCATGAAGGCAGATGGGTGTAATGCTGCGGTTACTACTGTACATTCAGGCGTAGCTGATATCGCCTCTTACACACGACAAGCTGACATTGTTATTTGTGCTGTAGGTATACATAATTTTATTAAGTCAGACATGGTTAAAAAAGGTGCGGTTGTTATTAGTGGAGGAATTTCATGGGACGGGAATAAACTGCTTCCTGATGTTGCTGAAAGTGTTGGTGAAGTTGTTGATTGGATAACCCCAAGAATCGGCGGGGTTGGACCAACAACGGTTGCTATGTTATTAAAGAACACGGTATTGGCGGCGGAAAAACGATAATTGAGCACAAAATTATATTCGTTAACAATTACATTTGCATTGTCAAAAACAGGCGAGAACATCCTTGATGCAACAATAGAGCAGGGCGAAGGTTTACTGTTTTATTATAAATAAGGTGTCTGTGCAATCAGGTTTTGAGCTTCTTTCGTCCTATGTTTCTATGTGGCATGAATCCGATGTTTGTGCACATCGGATGATGATAGAAAAGTTCACAAGTATGGTGGCAGTGTGCAAAACAGATCTAGACATTTTCGATAAACAATTGAGGTGTTAAAATATGCTGTTGGTGAAACTATGTCATACCGGTATAGCAATAGTGCTTTATGCTTTTAGCGTATTTATGTTAACAAATTTAAAACTCATCATTGTTCCTATTTACATAAATGGATTAATTGTAGATTCCTCTGCTCTGAAGACTGTTTAGAAAAGCCTTCAGATTTAGTGCAAGTTTCAAATATATAACCTTGTAATGTGTATGATTTATAAAGAATATTTTATTTAAGGGTTAATCTTCAATGAAATATTTTTTATAAAAGGCTTTTAGACCGTGCGGAGTGAATTGAATAACTCTTGAATCTAAGTCTTGATGCGCCCAATTGCGATTCATCTTCTTTCGCTCCAATCCAAACATGATTTGCATAAAGGGCGGTTACTTTTCTTTAAAGAGTCAAAATCAACACCTAAATCTATAAATAATTTCCACCCCGTATCCGATAATGTAAGGTCTGTAGTATTTTCGATGATCCAACCTTTAGCTATTAAAGTATCAAAAAGCTTTACGCCCAATTCACCTGCTAGGTGATCATAACAAACACGAGATTTTCGTAACCTTTCATCTCGAGGACCTGTTGAAACGATAGCATTTGATATAGTTGCACTGATATTAAGCATCTGTTCAATTAATTCTGCAATTTGAACATTCTTTAGTTGAAAATACTTATGGCGCCCTTGTTTTCTAACGACCAACAGCTCGCCATCAACCAACTTTGCAAGGTGACTGCTCGCTGTTTGAGGCATTATCTCCGCTTCAATTGCAAGTTCTGTTGCTGTAAGAGCTTTACCACTCATTAAAGCGGTGATCATTTTAGAGCGGGCTGTATCGCCAATCAACGTTGCGATGTATGCAATATTAGGTTCCATCGCTATTTTTCCTCACAGTTCGGTTATCATCGAAGCATCAATGTTCAAGATAGGTAGACTGCCTAAAAATCATTAAAGAGGCAACTGTTTTGAAAATAACATGTTTTATTGAATATCGAATTGACCCGTTCAAATTGGAATTTTTTCAACAATATGCGGAAAATTGGAGCAACATAATTCCCCAATGTGGGGGTGACCTAGTGGGATATTTTGTACCGTATGAAGGCAACAACAGCATCGCTTTTGGCTTAATTAGTTTTCACTCAATGGCTGATTATGAATCATATAGAGTCAAATTACGTCATTCAAACCTAGGTCAAAGTAATTTTAGCTTTGCCCAAAAAGAAAAATTTATTCTTGAAGAAAAGCGTACATTTCTACAAGTCGTATCATCAACTTACAAACAAGAACCACAAGCAGAAATCTATGATAGCAGTGATATTTGAAGTAACCCCAAAAGAAAGTGGAAAAACGATATATTTTGAAATAGCCCAAACATTGAAAAGTTCACTAAGCAAAGTTGATGGATTCATTTCTATTGAGCGTTTTCAAAGTCTTTCAAATCCTGAAACCTTTCTATCATTATCATTCTGGCAAGATGAAATGTCGATAAAGCAGTGGAGAGAAAATTTTGAGCATCAAATCGCTCAAAAAAAAGGAAAAGAAGAGCTTTTTTTACACTACAGAATAAGAGTTGCTAATGTTATGCGTGATTATGACAACAGTACTAAAGAGAAATAAAATGAATATAGAACAATATTTTGCATTTATAATGATTATTACATCGCTATTGCTGTCCCCTGGACCATCAGTATTACTATCGATTAATAATGGTTTAAATTATAGCCTTAAATTAGCTGTTGTGGGAGTTTGTGGCAATGTTATGGCATTTCAATTGTTATTAGTTGTTAGTGCAACAAGTTTGGGCACACTTGTATTAGCTTCTCGTGATGTATTGATTATTATAAAAATAATTGGCGCGGTTTATTTATGTTATCTAGGGATTAAAACCTATTTCTCACCTGTTTCTCCTCTAAAGAAAGAAATCTCGTGCTATACCCATGGTAAAAAAACATTGGCCATATTTAAACAAGCATTTTTAGTTACAGTATCAAATCCAAAAGCATTGATATTTGTATCGGCTTTACTACCTCAGTTTATTAATACATCTTCACCTTTGATACCACAAATTTTATTACTTTGCTTAATCAGTGCCGTAATCCATTTTACTATTTATTTTTGTTATGCTTCTCTAGCTTCCAAGGCGAAAAACTTATTAAATAGCGATAAAAGGCGTCAAAGATTCAACAAATTTAGTGGAGTATTATTTTTAATATTTGGTACCTTTTTGGGATTATCTGGTTTTATCGCTTAAATGAAGTTCAGCTCTTGCTCAGTTAAATAATTTGAGGTAATACTACTTTTTTGAAAGACTGTTCTTTCGAAAAAAGCAGTCTTTAAGTGTTTGCTTTGGGTATTAGTGAAAGATCGGTTGTTCCGTAAAAGTTAGTAATATTAGACAGTATCGTTTTGTCCGTTAATTAAAAAACACCTATTTCGAGAGAGGAATAGGTGTTTTGAAAGTTTTAGCCTTTTTAGGTGCTACTTTTCACTTTTGGCGAAAATGTGTTGTAACTATAAATTAGCTAATATACATTAAAGCCTAGTCGTGATTTTTTTTAACTTTTTGCGGTATGCTTTAAGGGAAGCAAAACATGAAAAATAAATTACAAGAAAACATTAGCTTATATCAATCAGTAAAAAATATGACCTATGCTCAACTTGATGCTAAGTTCGAAAAATATATAAATAAAGATTCACCTGGTTATGTTTTGCCAAAGTCAGGGTTATTTAAGAACTTAAAATTAGGTAAGACCCCCTTAACTAATGACATCGCTTATCATGTTATTACACTCATAGACTGCACCGAGAATGGAACATTATTTCACGACTATTTAGATGATGAGTATCCTTACCCAATTAATGAGGCATTTAAAAAAGCTATTGATTCTTTGGAGTCTAAAAGAAGAAAAGAAAGAGTAGTCAGGGCATTAAGCCATTACGCCTTTCAAACTGATGACGGTGAGCTATTAAAAATAAAAAATGGTGACTTAACGTCTAAGATGCCATGTTTCATTGAGAAGGTGAAACATTCTAAACGACTAGAGCCATGTTCAGATATGGAGTTTTTAGCACTCGTTAATGATGGTTATCGAACTAGAGCGATGAGCACCAAAAACAAATCAAGCATGTACAGTTTAAATAGCATAAATATTAGACAATTAGTTGAAGTTGATTCTATTAATAATAAAGTAATTCAAGAAGTATTAACCCGAACTTAGTTGTTTGGACTTCCCAGGTTTCACTCTAATATATATCATGAAATTGGTGATATTAGTGATTTAAAATCTCATTCCGATAATAACAATCTAAAGAACCTTTCGTATTACGTGCTTTTATGCCCAATGAAGTATGTAAAATATTACCCCTCAAGTCTCTTGAACAATTTATTACATTTTTACTTTATCTAAAAACAGTCATATTTGCGGTGCTATTAATGAGATAAAATTGCAAAAGAACAAATATCGGCTAGCCTTATCGTCATAGTACTTTTAAATAACAATGTACGTGGCAATGAACACTTGAGGTTTAAATATGCTCGAGAAAGGAAAATCAAAGGGGAGGATTGGACTCTTTTTGTGGTTTGTTTTATTAATATTTATCTTCTATATTCCTTTTATGCCATTGGCATTAGACAAAGAGCTAAAAGTTTCATTTTTGGACCAATACGGTAATGAGAACGCACTAGTGTTTTTTGGCTTTCGCGGTTGTAGCAATGTTTGTCCAATGACTCTATCGATACTTAGTAAACTCATTAACTCCCAAAAAGATAGTTCACTCTGGCCACAAGTTGTTTTTATTGATATTGATGCCAACAGCGATTCAGCTCAAGCATCTGATTTTGCTAAACAGTTCCACACGTCGTTTGTTGGTTTGCATGTATCACCCGAAGAATTGACCAATATTGCTGGCAAGTTTGGTTTGAACATAAAACAACAAAACAACAACATTTCGCACTTAGGTAAAACCTATTTAATACGGCGAAAAGTAAACGACTGGAAATTGGTGAAAATTTATAACCCCAATAGTTTTTCAATAAAATCATTACAAAATGAATTATTTTAATTTAATAATTAAATTCAAATACTCGGCACGCTAAGTCGAGAAAAAGTAACTAATAATATTATTTACAGGAGCAATAAATGTTCAAAACTTTATTTGTATATTACGACAAAAACATGTCACAGGAACTAAAAGAAAAATTCGAAGCCGACTTCAAAATAGCTGATAAAGTACTGCTAATTTCAGTGATCATTTTTTCTATTACCGTTGCTTTTATCACTTCACTACAACATGACTACTTTATTTTGGGTATTGTAGGTGGCCTAATAATGTCCATTACATGCACTATAGCCTATAAAACCATAGCAGGAACAACCATGTCTAGAATTATTATGGCAACTGCGCTCACTGGATTACTCGCCATAACAGTACAGCAATCCAATGGTTTGGGTGAAGGTCATTTTTTATTTTTCCTAGGCTTTACTATTTTAATTCGCTACCGCGATATACTTCCATTATTAATATTTGTAGGTTTGACTGTCGTTCACCACCTAAGTTTTACTTATTGTCAGAGTATTGGCCTTGAATTATGGGGCCAGTCGATAACTATTTTTTCTTGGGGAGAACAAACAGGATGGGGGTTATTAGCACCATTAATTTATCATGTAATCTTTGCTGTTTTATCTCTCATTGTATCTACGTTTTATATTTATGAAGGTAACAAGCAATTTGTTGAATCAAATCTCGTAATAGGTGCGGTTGAAAAAGCAGCTGAAGGTGACTTATCCAGACGAATAGATAATACAGCTACCAATTCGTTACTTATTGAAAAAACGAATACTTTTATGAAACGTTTGCATGAGACATTCTCCCAAATAAATCAAGTAACGAATACATTAACAACTCAAGCAAGTGATACCAGTAATTCGGCTAAAAATCTTGCAAACCAAGCAAGTGAGCAGCAAAATGAAGTGGGGCAAGTAGCTACAGCTGTCACTCAAATGTCGGCTGCCACACAAGAAATAGCAGGTAATGCTGAACAAACTGCACTTGCTTCTAACGAAACGGTTCAAACAAGTGAAGTGGGTGGAGAACTTGCTAATACGTGTCAAAAAACGATTACTCAACTTGCACAAGAAGTGTCAAAAGCATCAGAAATAATCGCTGAATTAGATCGTAACAGTCAGCAAATTAGTAGTATCGTGCAAACCATCAGTAGTATCGCTGAACAGACTAATCTACTGGCTCTAAATGCGGCTATAGAAGCCGCTAGAGCGGGCGAACAAGGACGAGGTTTTGCAGTAGTGGCTGACGAAGTTAGGGTTTTATCACAACGTACACATAGCTCAACTGAAGAAATAACAACGATGATTTCAGCACTGCAAATAAGTACACAGTCCGCAGTCAAAACCATGGGAGGGTGCCATGAGTTGGCGAATGCCAGCGTATCTGATGCTGAAAAAGCAACACTGAGTTTTGCCGACATAACAATTGCAATAAGAAATATATCAGATATGTCTACACAAATAGCTACCGCTGCAGAGCAACAAACATCTGTAACGGAAGAGATAAACCGCAATACCACCTCTATCAATGAAGTATCAGCAGTTTTTTATAAAGAAGCAGAAAAAGGTATTAGCGAGGCTTCAGCATTACAAGAACAAGCACAAAAAATGGGGGCCTTGGTTATCGGTTTTCTTCAGCAAAGTATTTTTTAGCTGTTTATTTGTTGAATATTAGGGATAATTAAAGCCACTACAAAGTGACTTTAATTATCAAGGAAGGGCGTCAACTGAATTGAGTGTATAAGGTTCTATTATTACTCTCTATTTTGTCTTCTGATGTTCGATAACTCCCTTATCAAGCCCCTTAAGTGTTAATGTCATCCTATTTAGAAAAGTTATACAACAGTCTTGTTTTTCTAATTCGGTTAGATTGTCATTACATCAAATGACTATATTCTTCACCAAACCAACTTGCTAATTGACCAGTACAAAGTACAGTATATTTTTTCTCTAGCAAAGATGTTTTGTTCTTTCTTTTTTATATTTATCATTGCGCAGGTATTTAGGTTTAGGCCACCATTCACAACTTTCAAGTAAGTTATTTCTATCAGGCTGATCTGATCCCAAGAGCAATTCCCTTAACTTTCTTATGCGTCTACCAAGCTTTTCAATAGGTCGTTCACTTTGGCTAAAGCAATGTAACCCTAAACATTGCCTACAACCCTAGGCGTATTTGAACGCGTAAAGGGGGTGGCGTTGTTTTAGGCAACAACGACAAGTTATGTATAGTCTATTACTTACGCTGCTGTTGTCGATCTATAGGGCTATAGGGCTATAGGGCTATAGGGTGATACTCACCCTTTATAGTGAATGTCACATAACGAATACCATTTTTATTTCAGCAAAAGTGCTTGGTATATTGGCTAACTCATCTTGAATGGTAGGTAGTTTGTTATCTGTTAGCATGTCAAAAGAATACTTTTTAAGTGTGTATTAGGTACACCAGCTTTGTATTTTACGAAGAGCAGAGGGAAATTTCGGCTAGATAAATTTTCATTAACTCAAAATGTGAACTATCTTTAATAGCCCAACTGCTAATTAAGGATGAATATGAAAAATACTCTCCTCGCATGGTAACAGAAGGATGGTCGATTCTAACCTGCTCAACTTAGCCTGACTGTAACGCTTCTAAAGTAAAAGTAATAAATAATATAACCATGGTCTTTGGCGATGTAGAGTTTACTGCTCTATACCAAAAGACATTTTTACTATCGTAACTTAAAAGGGAAATCTATGTCTGACGAATATGCTAAGATAAAAAAAACAAATACACACGGTGGTAAACCGTATTCGAAACATGCACATGGTACGAGAGCGAGTAGTGGCATAGTTAAGAGATCTGAATTAAAAAAGTTCTATGACGAAACCGAAAAAACTATTGCTGAAGATTACCCCGATATACATAAAGAAGAACTTGATGCCGAAGGTCAAGTAATAGTTCCTGGTAGACCCACAACTCCAAAAGGAACGTTTGATGCAATATATAAGTATTCAACTAAAGGCAATTGGAAAACCATAACAAGTGATGAGCAAAGGAAAGAACTGGTTAAACACACAGACATAGATAAATCTCACTTTAAAGCAAAAAAATCAAAAACAACAAACCATAAAGAGAAAGAAATTATTGCAACAAAAGCATTAGCAGCAGCAAATAAGAACAATGATGACCTTTCTTGGGTTTCTTTCACGGTAGAGTGTTGCGAGGAAGACTGTAAGCGAAATAATACGACAATATTCTTAGATGTAGATTGTAAAGCAAGACTTGCTTTTTCTACGCCTAATTTTAAATATCGAAGGCCCCCTATTTGTCATATAATACCGTGGGTGGCATTGAATCATTTTTTAACGAAGAAAGTAAATCCTGCTTTAGAAGCAAATTGTACAGAACACACGACGGAGTTTTTATCGGAATATTGTTGGTATACGAAAAATTTACAACCGGGCCATAATGCTTGTAATGCCGCTGGCAGCGAGAAAGCTAAAAAGGACAAATCAAAGTGTAACCAACAAGCATGGGAGCAGTATCAAACGGTACATAACGCATTTCTAACAAAGAATAAGAGTCCTTATACAAATAGTGAATTGACAATGTATTACAATCCAAAATAACGCAAAAAAAGATGTCGACAGTACAGATAATATGAAAATACCGACCTAAATAGGGGAGGTCAAACTATTTGCTTTAACCAATACCTCTTTTCTAACTCGGGTATTTTATCTCGCTTATGCTCAAAGGTTTTCCAACGCATCCCATTTGGGTTTAGGTCAGTTATCGATTCATGGAATGCTTCACCTTCGAAGTTAAGAGAAAACAAACTACCCCATTAGCTCACAATTAAGGGAAAAGTTATTCACAATATCAGGGGGTAACTAGGGTAACTCTAAATCAAGTTGAAAGTTTTTAAAGTCAATACCTCTTTTTTGCTCAATCGTTGACGTTATCCAAACTCATAGTCAAAAAAGCAATCTAACTGCGCTACCTCTTTTGGTGCTCTGTTAAGCGAGCACCTTATGTCGCGAAAGTCTGACCTAATATATATTGTCAAGCTCTTATTCATTCGGGAAACGGCTCCTGTTCGTGTGTGTCTTACATAACAACATTATCTCCCAGTAAAATATTCATCAAGCAAATAAAATAATAGGTAAGAAATATACACTCCGATTATTTTAAATATGATTTCTAAGAGTGCTTCGAATATTCTCTTTCAATTACAAGTGGGGGATGGTGATTCCATTTTCCATGTTTGTTCTTGTGGCTTTTAAATACTATTAATAACGGGTAGGGGAGTAGTGAATACCTCACGACCTTTTAACTTAAACTTCGTTTTAGCAAGCAGTAAATCAATTGCTTTAGCGCGGTTAAACATACCGGCTGCTTTGAGTTCATCTGAGAATTGTTTGAAATAAATAGAATCCTTTTCAATGCATATTTCATTCACTTCAACTGGTTGAACATCTCCACCAAGAAGATTTTCATATAATAGTGCTTGCGTTACAGCTACTCCTTTTTCTTTTGATGTTTCTTTATAGTTCTTTACAAAAGTGTTTCTAGCAGAGGTTTCAGCTACTGAAGATAGGGCTGTAGGGTCTAAGGGGGCACTGATAGATTTATGCACAGGCTTAATAAAAGTAACAAGTGCATTGAGATTGTCTTTGCGTTTTTTATAGCGTTGCTTTTTAGTCAACTGAGTCATATTTATTAATGCTTTTCAGGCGTTGAAATTAAGCGTTGAATAATAAAACTGAAACACTTTTAGCACTAGTTATTTACTGCTGATATGACAGAAAAACAGGCAATGTACGAGTATAGTTTCAAAATTATGATTGATTGGATATTGCAACTAGGAATCTGTTAGAAAGTCTTTTTACTGTTTGGCACTTTATAGATATTAATCTTAAGTTCCTAACGGCTATATTGAGCTAAGCACTCATAAGGAAGTATTCCTGATATGAAGTTTAATTTTCCGACGATACCACGGACATAAATTCCATCATTCGATAGTTTATTGATAGCTAAAATATGGTAGTTAAGATCTTGAGTGACCAAGGATACTGTGATGGTTGAGTTGAAGTGACAGTCACAGTTTCTCAAGTAGATAGAAAAATCAAAAGATGAAATTCTCTTTCTTTCCAAAAACTCTGTAAGGGAAATGAAATCAATGAATAGTATATTTCCTCCAACAAAAGCAGGTCAATATTCTTGACATTATGTACAATTCAAATTAAGGTTTCGATAATTAAAGGACTTAATTTGACTCAAGGAAGTAGATGTCAAGCCAATCCAATTCAGGTATTCAATGCTTATCATTGATAGCCCGTTTTCACCAAATACCCGCAGAACCAAGCGCTTTAACACGAGAATTTCAGTATAACGATGATTCTTTAGCTGATATTAATCTTATTCGCGCTGCAAAAAGTTTAGGCTTTAAAGCTAAATTTATACAAGATAAAGCTGAAAAGCTCAGTGCCTACACATTACCCGCAATAGCGCGTCATCAAGATGGTCACTTTTTTGTTATCGCTAAAATTAGTAACTATGAAGTATTGATTCATGATTTAACCAATAATAAGCCCACAACCCACTCACTTGATGAACTAACCTCGTTTTGGACGGGTAATTTATTATTGCTTTCAAAACGTAGCTCTATGCTTGGTGGTATGCTAACTGAAAGTGCAAAATTTGGTTTTTCTTGGTTTATTCCTGCCTTAATAAAATACAAAACCTATTTTAGTGATGTTTTTGTTGCCTCCTTTTTTATTCAATTAGTAGGATTAGCCACACCGATATTCTTTCAAGTGGTTATAGATAAAGTGCTGGTACATAAAGGTATGACTACCCTTGATGTATTAGCCGTTGGCTTTTTTATCGTCATTACTTTTGAAGTTATTCTTACTGGCTTAAGAACCTATGTATTCTCTCATACCACTAACAGAGTCGATGTTGAATTAGGTAGTAAGCTATACAAACATATGCTTTCACTGCCTGTGGCTTATTTTAATACTCGCCGAGTGGGTGATACAGTGGCGAGAGTTAAAGAGCTAGATAGTGTTCGAGAATTTTTAACTGGCTCATCGTTAACGGTAGTGCTTGATGTGCTATTTAGTTTTGTGTTTTTCGCGGTAATGTTTTACTACGCACCACTATTAACTTGGATAATTGTAGGTACGATACCTTTCTACCTTGCTCTGTCATTATTGATTACCCCCACCTTACGTAAACGACTAAATGAGAAGTTTCAACGCAGTGCTGAAAATCATTCTTTTTTGGTCGAGTCAGTTAATGGTGTTGAAACTATAAAAGCAATGGCTGTAGAGCCACAATTGCGAAATAGCTGGGAAGATCAACTGGCAGACTATGTAAATATCTCATTTAAAACCAGTAACCTGAATAATGTTTATAGCCAAATAGCTGCTTACATCAATAAAATAGGTAGCTTGCTAACCTTGTACTTTGGCTCTATTGCGGTGGTATCAGCAGAGCTAACCATAGGACAATTCATTGCCTTTAATATGTTAGCACAGCGTGTGAGTGCCCCTATTATGCGTTTGGTTAATTTATGGCAAGATTTTCAGCAGGCACATATTTCATTGCAACGATTAGGTGATGTTTTAAACTCTCCATCTGAACCAGGTTATAACCCAAATCGAGCCACCTTACCTGATATCAAAGGGCAAGTGTTATTTGACAATGTTTTATTTCGTTATGTCCCGAACCGAGCACCTGTACTAAATAATATCAGCTTTCAATGTCGTCCCGGTGAAGTTATAGGTATTGTTGGCCGCTCTGGCTCAGGTAAAAGCACCTTAACCAAGTTAATACAACGCCTTTATGTACCAGAATCTGGCCGAGTGCTTATTGATGGTGTTGATTTAGCCATGGTTGAGCCTGCATGGCTGCGCAGACAAGTAGGCGTAGTGTTACAAGAAAATTTCTTATTTAATCGCACGGTGAGAGAAAATATAGCCCTAGTTGACCCAAGTATGCCAATGGAGCAGGTAGTTAAAGCGGCACAATTGAGTGGTGCACATGAGTTCATTTTAGAGTTACCTGAAGGTTACGACACTATTGTTGGCGAGCAAGGGTCTTCATTGTCGGGCGGTCAACGTCAACGCATTGCCATTGCCAGAGCCTTAATCACCAACCCTAAAATATTAATTTTTGATGAGGCAACCAGTGCCCTTGATTATGAATCTGAGAGTATTATTCAAGCTAATATGCGCCGTATTAGCCAAGGTAGAACCGTGTTTATTATTGCCCATCGCTTGTCAGCGGTGAAAGAAGCCAATCGCATTATAGTGATAGATAAGGGCAGGTTGGTTGAGCAAGGCTCTCATCAGCAATTAGTTAAGCATGGTGGCATTTACGCGCAGCTTTATTCTATTCAAAATCATCATGGAGTAGGAATGGCCGCTAAGCCAACAACACAAGCGCCGATGAAACCATTAGTGTCTGATGCCGGAGGCAATAATGTTTGAGAAAGCTCCTCATTATACAGACGAGGCAACTAAACAAGTGCACAGCAAATTAGCACAAGAAAAACTTGCCTTTTTACCTGCCGCACTTGAAATACAAGCAGCACCGCCGCCTAAATGGAGTCGTTCACTGTTATGGGTAATTATGTTACTTATCGTGATTGCTATTGCTTGGGCATCATGGGCTGAAATTGATATTATTGCCACGGCTCAAGGAAAAATAGTCCCTAGTGGCCAAGTAAAAATTATTCAACCCCTTGAAACCGGCGTAGTAAAAACGATTTTTATTAAAGAAGGTCAACAGGTTAAAGCAGGTGATAAGTTAATTGCCTTAGATAATACTTCAAGCCAAGCTGATGCCGATAGGCTGAGTAGTGAATGGCAAGGCTACACGAATGACTTAGCTCGTCTTAGAGCTTTTTTGCAAAAACTAAAGCTACAATCAAACAAGCTATTAAAAGTAACTCATCAACGAAATAGTAAACCTTACGAAAACCAAAGTACAACAACGTTACCGTTAAACCAGCAATTACTACTGGATAGCAGTTGGCAAGAATACCAATCAAAAGTTGATAGCTACATCAGTGAAATAGTTAAACTTAACGCTGAAAAAAAAGCCATTAAAATAAACGTTATTCGACTAACAAAAACCTTACCTTTAGTCACCGAACAAGTCGAGAGTCTTGAATCATTGCTCTCAGATTCTTTAGTTGCTCGCAACCAATACCTTGAACTTGAAAAGCAGCGTATTGAACAAGAAGAAACCTTAAATCTTGAACATGCTAATGTTGAACAAATCAATGCCAGCATTATTTCAGCCGAGCAAAATCTTAAAGCTTATCGCTCAGAAGTAAGGCTAAATACCTTACAAGAAATTAACCAACTCGCCAGACAAAACAACAGTATTAAGCAAGGGTTAAATAAAGCCCAACGTCTAACCGATTTGTGTATTCTTACTTCACCTGTTGATGGCGTAGTGGAAGAATTAGTGATTGCTACCATCGGTGGTGTTGTTACTCCTGCACAAGAGTTACTGCATGTTGTTCCTTATAGCAAAGAGATAGGACAGCAACTTGAAATTGAGGCTGGTCTGCTTAATAAAGACATCGGCTTTGTGTACTCAGGGCAAATTGCTGAAATTAAAATAGACAGTTTTCCGTTTACCAAATACGGCGTGATTGACGGAACTGTGACTGATATTTCTGCTGACACTATTGAGCATGAACAGCTAGGGTTACTTTTTCCGCTTAAAGCCTCAATAGCAACCGATGAAATAAATGTTGATGGCAAATGGGTAAAACTTAAACCGGGCATGTCAGTGACGATCGAGATAAAAACAGGCACTAGGCGATTAATGGAGTTTTTATTAGCGCCGTTAATGCGTGGTGTAAGTGAAGGCGCAAGAGAGAGGTAGGTATGACATTTTTAAAAAACATAAAAAAAACAGGTGTTTATCAAGTGTATTTTGTTAGTGCTATGGATAAGTCCAAGAAAAAAGTACTTTTTTCATATCAATTTTGTCTGGTGCTATTAGTTTTTGTATACACTTTGATCCCCAATATTACTACCGAGTTTAAGCCGCGAGATCAATTGCGATTTTTACAAGGAACATTAATAGAAGTAACACCAGGAGGTCGTGGTTTTAACGAAGGCATTGTTATAGAAACTAAAAACGAAATGCTTGCCTTTGGTATATCCCTATCCAAAGAATCATACGAATATGTAAAAAATCAATTACAAACATCTGTTGTTTTTGATTATCACTATGAATCTAAGTATTGGCCATTTAAATCAAAAAGAATTTTGTATCTATCTGTTAATGGGAAAGTCATAAATAATTATAGTCAGAAATACATTGATAGGCTAAAAGATAATAGCTTAACTAAAAAAACGATTAGTTTTTGTTTAATAATTATTGGTATCACCCTATTACGAGTTTGGAAAAAATATAAATAATCACAGTAATTAAATATTAAGGAAAATAAATTATGCCACTACAAAGTCAATCACTAAACAACATCACTGAAATAATTAATACTATTTTAGGTATAAATACCACACCAGTAGCACTTGCTAATGCTATAAACAGCTCTCAAGCTAGTACGCTAGTAGAGCAAGCTCCTGCATTAACGGGAACATTGGCGGTGGCACATACTTTTTTAGCATTAGCTAAAACAATTCCTGGCTTAGGTAGCAGTATCGCTGTAGCTGATTTAAGCACCAACCTTATTGCCTTAGAGGCTCAATATAACAATGAAGACAGTTTTGGAGTGGTCTCTGAATCATCATTAGCTGCTGTAGCTTCATCATTATCCGCGCTAGCAGCATTGCCTGCCTTAGCAGTTAGTGCTCCTATAGTTGCTACTCTTGGCATTATCGCCAGTGTTGGTTTTGGTGTTTATGCCTTAGCAGTTGATGATGGTGTAGTTGATTTAGGTGATCTTTTCGAGTCACTAGATGATAGCTTAAACCAATTAACTGACGAAGCTTTATCTTCTTTAGGTGAAGGGATAGATGTAGTTGATTCTTTTATTGAAAATATAGGGCAAATTGTTGGTGAAACAGCATATAATATTGTTGAGGGCGTTAGCCAATTTTCTGATGATTTTATGTCAGCTATTAATGCAGATTTTGCTCAATTTCAAAAGTTTATTGATGGCATAGACTTCACCATTCCTGACTCCCTAATGGATCTTTTCGCTCAACTAGAAGCTTCAACGGTACGTAAAGATCCTCTAGTACTCGATTTAGATGGTGATGGCATTGAAACGGTAGGTATTGATGCTGGAGTACTATTTGACCATACAAGTTCAGGCATAAAGCAAGGAACAGGTTGGGTTTCAGCAGACGATGGTTTATTGGTACTCGATATTAATGGCAACGGCACTATCGATAATGGACGAGAACTCTTTGGAGATAATACCTTACTCAGTGACGGCACATGGGCAGAGCATGGCTTTGCTGCATTAAAAGATTATGATACTAATGATGACGGTGTTGTTAATACCGATGATGATATTTATAGTCAGTTACAAGTATGGCAAGACTTAAATCAAGATGGTATTAGCCAAGCAAACGAATTATCGACTCTCACTAACCTTGGTATTACCTCTATCAGTGTAGATCAAACAGAGCAAGTCAATGTTGATCAAAATGGCAACCAAATAGCCATTACCTCAAGCTTCGATCGAAATGGAGAAGAATATGACATTGGACAAGTTAATTACTCATCTAATACGTTTAACTCTGAATTTATCGACACAATTGTGCTTTCTGAACAAACACAGAGTTTACCTGAAATATCAGGCTCCGGTGGTTTAAGAAATTTGCGTGAATCCGCAACCTTAAACAGTGAACTAGCTTCAGCAGTAGAATTATTTGTAAATGCTACAACAGCAGAAGAGCAAAAGAGCTTGTTAGATGAAATATTGTGGCAATGGTCTTTAGCTTCTAATACTAGAACTTCTTACGATGTGGCGGTTGATTATAACACTCAATATGATGGTGACTCACATTATGCTTCTTTTGACCTTGATCAGTTTTCGATTGGCAGCGCATTATCAAAAATAGCTGTGCTTGAAGCATTCAATGGCAGGCAGGTTAACATGATCGGGGGAGTGCTCAGTATATTTAGGCAACCAGGCGCACAGCCGTTGATAGGTCAGAACGAGAACAGACTTACATCGAATGCAGGGCGAATAAATTCATCAATACTTCATGATAGTTATAACACTCTTAAAGATTCAGTGTACGCATCACTAGTACTGCAAACACGTATAGAGCCTTATATTGAAGGTGTTGATTTAATCTTCACTCCTGAAGGTGAAGTAACTTGGGATGCATCTGAAACCATTAATTTAATAGAAACTAATATTGCATCAGATCAAGCTAATGGGTTGATTGATCTGATGGAATTGACAAAATATGCAGGAACACAATTGTTGTCAATGAATTTTGATATTTATAGTTACTTGGAACAAACTATAAATAATACAGAAATGACAGTAAAATTAACAGAAGCTCTAGCTGCTGTTGGTTTATCGAACTCTACAACGGATGGAGACGATATATCTATTGGAAGTAATGAAATTGACAATGTAAATGGTAGCCTTGGAAATGATATTTTATACGGGCTTGAGGGGAATGATAGATTATATGGCGGAATAGGTAATGACACCTTAACCGGAGGGACAGGTAATGACTACCTCACGGGGGATGCAGGCAGTGACACTTATTTATTCAATTTGGGTGACGGGCAAGATACCATCAGTAATTATGATACCAGTGTCGGCAGCATTGACACCTTACGTTTTGGAGAGGGGATTGCTCCCAGCGATCTCACTTTTGTTCCGTCAGGCAATGATCTCATCATCAAGCTTAATGGCACCACCGATCAAATTACATTGTCATTTTACTTTTACGGTAGTAACGGTGATTATGCGATTGA
>MAAB01038351.1_pt1 | contig 21343 bp, 22 predicted proteins | sample 1115991 | NCBI WGS metagenome assembly MAAB01 (sample SAMN04961124, study PRJNA320927) | seawater metagenome | isolation source: sample BD02T18 sea water enriched with oil for 18 days | place: USA:Gulf of Mexico | collected 2013-07-27
TATAATGGAAAGTCAGATACTTGTTGCCAAATAAGATCAGCACTTGCTTGTTTACTAGATAGCTCTTCAAAAAATGGGGTTACCTCCATACCTTCTTCAGAGCCACTAATATTATTCTCGGTTGCAAGACTAGTAATACGATCGCTATTTATATTATCTAAAGACCTTAGCTGTTCGCTGAGCCAGGCAACAAGTGCCAATGATTCAGGATTGAAAACACCATTTTCGCTTTTATTGACGATGGCGATAACAATAGGGTCACTTAAGCCAAATTGTGCTTTCACTTTATTCTTATAAATAAGCGCAGGGTTGTCGTTAGCTAAAAAAGCATCTGAACGAGTATCTTTATACAATGTAGGTAAAGCACTTAGTAATGCTCCCATTATCATAAGACTGATAAATACAATGGTTTTAGGGTAAGTCACTATCATCCGAGCAATAGAGTTTGCTCGGGAAATGCTGTTTGAAGTTGGATTTGAGTTATTCATGAATATACTCTACATATAGGCAAGTGAGTGGATTAAGCTTCGCTCTGCAAAATGGCATTAACCACTTCCTCAGGTCTTTCTAACGAAGAAAAGTGTCCACAGTTTTTAATCGTGACCACTATTGCGCCTTTTATGAGTTCTTTATTGTTGAGCCTCTCAGAGGTTGCTGACCAATCATGTTCTGAATAAACGAAGGTCACTGGGACTTTTATGTTTGAGTACTCTTTTTGCCCTTCAGGCCAGCTTTTCCAGTTCAGAAAAATAGAGCGGAAGGCTTTTGAGTAGCCTTTTCTATTACCTACTTGACTAAATTCATCAACCAAATTAGCGGGTAAGTTACTGTTATTTTCAAAGCCACCTTCCAGCACCTGCTGCAGCACATCACGTTTTTCTGCATTCGATATAATCCAACCCAAAAAAGGTATACGGATACCAGTAAATAAAATTTTTCCCAGCACCGAGCTTCTATCTAAGCCATTACTATTGACGTAATCAGCGGGATTTAATGCAATAACTCTTTTAATCGAAACCTTTGCTTGAGAAGCTATTCCGAGTGAAATTGACCCGCCAACAGATTCTCCACACAAGGTTACGTTGTTTAGGTTTAATGCCTTGATAAACTCGGTAACATGATGAACAAACAGAGGTTTATCATGTGCTTGATTGGTAATATCTGAATAGCCGTGACCAGGTAAGTCCAAAGCATAAACGCTATAGTGCTTAGCTAATTCAGGTATGATTTTACTGAAATAATCAAGTTGAGTACGTAAGGTATGGATAAGGATTAGAGGCTCTCCTCTTCCAATTTTAAGGTATCTCATTTTTAGCCCTGTCGAATCAACATAATTGATGTTGGCATTCTTTGCCCAAACGGGAGCTAGGCTCGATGATGAGTTTGCTAAATTAATTGTTGCGGTTGTCATAAGCTATCCTCATGTATATACATGTATTTCTGTATTAAAGTGTCTAAGTTAACGAACCACTGCTAATGAAATCATCGAGCTGCAGGGCGCTCTGCTGCCACCAATCACTCGCTTGTAATCCAGCGAGCCATTGCAGGATCGCCGGGTATTCTTGTAGTGGGATCTTTGCTTGTTGCCAGAACATCAAACTTGCCGCTAAAGAGAAATCACTGATATCTAACTGCTCACCGGTTAAATAGCGCTGTTGTTGTAAATGTGTATCTACAATTTTCGCTAACTTAGGCAGGCTGTCGGCATGCTCGGCAATAGCGCTCTCATTCGCTGGCATCCCCCAAAATGGAGCGACCACACGCTGATGAGCGTAAGGCAGTACCACTTTATTCCAACTGCCCATCTGCCAGCACAGCCAGCGCATACTTTGTACTTTTTGTATCGACTCACTCCCCGCTTTTGCTTCGCCGTACTTTTCTTGCAAATGTAATAAGATGGCATTGGATTCCCAAATAATCAGCCCGTCATCTTCTAAAACGGGAATACTGCAATTGGGATTGCGCTGTTTAAACTGCGCTTTATATTGCTCACCTTCAGGTAACTGAATCAGTACTTCTGTAAATGACAGCTGCAAATAATTGAGTAGCAGTGAAACCTTAATTGCATTGCTGGTTAATGGATATGTATATAACTTCATTTCATGTACCTACATGTATTAATGATTACTGTTCGAATAGAAATCTTGTTCCTGCACTGCGTCTCTGCGGAGAAAGTGTGAGTACTGAGGCTATTGCGCTAAGATGCTGTTGCAGGTATTTGCTAAAACACTTATTGCAACTTTACCAGGATATCGTTCAGCGCCAGTATTTTTTTACTTTGCTGCTCGCCTATCTGCCCGTATACATGACACTGTGCCTGTAACCACAGGTCCTTCGCCTGCTGATAAGTACTTTCACCTAACTTGCTGAGGCGCATATTTTTCTGTCGCCTGTCCGCACCTGGGCTGATTAATATATAACCGTCACGGATCAGCGGTTTTAAGTTCCGCGTCAATGTGGTCTGGTCCAATATCAATATACTTTGCAATTTTTTATTGGTCGACTCACCGGTTTTATGCAAAACCCGTAAAATACTAAACTGACCGGTCTTTAACCCGCAAGGCTCTAAATACTGATCATAAATTTTGTTTAAGACCCGCGTCGCTTTGCGCAAACTGAGGTTTAAGCAGGGTAGCTGGTCGAAATTTATCGACGTTGTGTCATTGGCAATAGTCATATTATCAGGCATATCGACATAATACATGCATATACATCAGAGTCAACTTTATTAACTTAAACCTCACTACTTCCTACTTTCTTCTCAATAATACTCCTCGCTGCCATCCTGTAGGTTAACCAGTGGTCCCATAAACTCACGTAACTTACCAGAGCTTCTTATGCCCTTCATTAATTGGTCGAACTGCAGCAGAAACTGACGATTTTTCGGGGTATCGTGACAGACCACTTGGGTTAATCGTTTCGGGATCAGCCAGACATCGGTAGAGTGCGGTAATCGGATGGATAATTTATCTGCGGCGAGCAAAATATCAGGCATAAACCCTAAAATCACTTCTACTCTTTTACGGCTGAGCATCCTCAGCAGTGTCTCATCATTGGGTGCCTGATCCAGTGATTTATAATCGACACCAGCCAGAATTATCTTAGGGTCTAAGCCAACCCACATGGCAATGCTCTTACCCGACAAATCGGCGTGACTGCGGATATTGGAGCTGTCATCTAATGTCATTGCCACTAACCCAACGAGGTCGATACCTTCGCTGCCTTGCAAATTAGCATCTATGAATTCGGGCATTAACTGTTTTACCCCCCCTACACTGGCGGGGAAAATACAGCTTTGTTTGTCTCTGGAAAAAAGCCGTACCTGGCGGCTAAAAGAAACCACTTTTAGGTCAAAATCCAATCCTAATTTGTGCAGTTCTTGCCATAATAAATCAAATTGTTCACCGCCCTCCACGCTCATTCTGTTTTTCAATTCAAAACCATAGACGATCGTCTGGGCGCTAGTGGCACTAGAGAAAACAGTGAACAGGAGTAAGCAAAGTAATACTTTAATTTTGTACTGCATATTCTTACCAACCGTAGTGTTAGAGGTTAAAGAGATATGACAAGTATAGAGGCAAATCGGATAATAGATGAGCGAGCGAAACAAAACTGGTATCAGTTTTTTCCAGCGCATGGCTTTCAAACTAGCCCGCCTTAGTGTGATCGTCGCATTTGCTCTGGGTTTGATATTGAGTCTGGTTCAAGTATACATCGACTTCTCCCAACAGAAGCAGTTTACTGGGCAAAAAGTTGACGAGATATTTAAAGTCACACACAACACAACCCAGCGCGCAATCTATCAACTAGACAAAGACCTGGCCAAAGAAGTCTTAGTAGGATTAAGTAACGTTAGTTTTTTGCACTACGTCAAAATTGTCGATGAAGAAAATGAAATCCTCGCAGAGCTATCGGTTGACAGACAGCACAGTAAAACCGATAACATCACTCAATTCTTAACCGCTGAAACTTCTACTTACGAATCAACATTCCTTGGCCGACAGGGCGAGTACCAAGGTCGTTTAACCTTAGTTGTCAGCTCTGATGCGGCCCTGGCACCCTTTTATGGCAGAGCCACCTATATTTTCCTCAGTGGCTTTTTGCGCAACTTTGTATTGTCTATTTTACTCTTACTGTTGTTCCAATATTTTTTAACCCGGCCGTTTATCAATTTGGCGGAGAAATTTCAAAACATCAACCCCAGCAAGCCCTCCCAGGATTTATTACTGATTCACGATGAGAAACATAAATATGACGAGGTTGGCTATATAGTTAATTCGGCAAATATTTTAATTTCCGAGATCTTAGTATTAAACAATGTACTGGAGGATAAAGTTGCCGCCCGCACTTTGGACTTGCAAAAGGCCATGGAAAAACTTGAGCTGTCACAGCAACAGTTAGTGGAAAAAGAAAAAATGGCCTCTATGGGCCAGCTGATCGCCGGCTTAGCCCATGAGGTAAATACCCCTCTGGGAATTACTATTACCGCCACCAGTTTCTTACAGGACTTAACCCAAGATATCCGTAAGTTATACACAGCACTATCGCTCACTCAACAAGAACTAGATAGTTTCTTGCACGACCTCGAAGAGGGACTGGAATTATCAGTCGATAACCTCAGCCGGGCATCGCAGCTAATCCAGGACTTTAAACAAGTTTCCGTTCAAAAGTCACTCAAAGATGTTAAACCGGTAAGCTTAAAAACGTTGATAGAAAACATATTGCTTAAATTCCAGCAGCAACAGCACAACTTTAATCATCAATTACACTTGAGTTGCAGCGATTTTATCGTGACTTGCGACTCACTGGCAATTACCCAGATTCTCAAGCAATTACTGCTCAATTCTATCATCCACGCTTTCGAAGCAAACAGCAGTGGAAACATACATATTGAGGTAAATATCGATGAAACTTCTGTGTTAATACACTATTACGACGACGGTGTAGGGTTATCAGATGCACACTTAAAGACTTTATTTGATCCTTTTTTCACCACCAAAAGGAGTACCGGTGGCACGGGTCTTGGCACTCATGTTGTCTATAACCTGGTCACTCAAGCACTGGGGGGGAGCATTCAGGCCAGCAGTGAAGACGGTGGTGGGCTCGCCTTCGACATCAGTTTCCCACTGAATAACTGCCCTGTCTAAAGATTCTAGCCACTGCCAGGCTGATCAATTTTTTGTATAGTCCTGATAATTTTTTGACAAGGCTTGTTAATACCAACGCGCGCTTTGATAGTAATTTCATAAGGCGATCATCTCAGGTGCTCGATCAACCGTATCGATGCTCAACTATTCCAGGCAGTTACGCTGGGTTCATCTGCGCCCAAGTGTATTAATCACCGCCTTGGCCATGTCGTAGATTTCAGCAATTTATTTACCCAGACATCAATACAGGCCAATTCCACCGCGTACCAAGTGAACACGGCTTTAAGCGTCCATTGTGCCCTTTGCCGCGCCATAGCGGAGCGACGCAACAAGCAACTCTGTTCGCGAGTCCAAATACAGGTACAGCACTTGCCTGAAAAACTCCTGCTGCTTTCACTATCTGACTCACACTGACAGCTTGCCCAGCTCGCTTTTCCATCAATGGCCAGCTTGTTGCAAGGATTTTTGGCTGTCTATTTATTGCACTTGACATGCTGTAAAGAACATATATGCTTTACACACTGTCAATTGACACAGTGTAAAGTCAATAAAACAATATTTAGAGGTTGTCTATGAGAGACTCAAAAATTTTGAAAAGCATATTATTTCTATCAGGTTTGATCGCGGCGGGAATCGGCGCAAGTATTTTACTTGATCCAATCGCTTTTCATGGCGCATCCGGTATTAAGCTGACCGATAATATCAATTTACTCAATGAAATGCGGGCGGCAGGAGGTGCACTACTGGCAATTGGTGTATTAATCATCAGCGGCTGCTTTATCGCCAAACTGACTTACACAGCAACGCTAGTGGCCAGTTTAATGTACTTGGCTTACGGTTTCTCCAGAGTACTCAGCTTCGGTTTTGATGGTTTACCCACTGCTGCGCTGATCCAAGTGGCGGCACTGGAGATAGCCATTGGCGCACTGTGCATTTTCTGTCTGCGAAAATATCGAGCCCAGCAAAGCGTCTGAACAGCGGCTGGGTTTATAAATACCGGATGGTTTTGCTACCTCCCTTTGCAAAAAAGTTTCCTGTGCTATTCAAGGGCATTATTTTCGCAGCGGTCGCTTGAATTCACGCAGAGTTCTTGCAACATCAGCTTGAATCACACAGGCTTCAAGATGGTCATTGATCAGCCCCGAAGCCTGCATAAATGCGTAGATAGTGGTGGGCCCGAGAAACTTCCAGCCCAGTTTTTTCAGATCCTTGGATAACCGCACCGATAAATCGGAGGCAGAGGCATTCTGCGCCTCTGATAAGGGTTGTGATTGCGGTTCATAGCCCCAGAAAAAAGCAGCTAATGAGCCGTATTCTGCCACCATCTGTTGTGCTTTTTGTGCATTGTTGATCAGTGCCTCTACCTTGCCGCGGTGCCGGACTATACCCTCATCCTGTAGTAGCCGATTGAGATCCCCATGGTTGAATTCGGCGATTTCATTAAAATTAAAATCGCAAAATGCGACCCTGAAGTTTTCCCTCTTGTTTAAAATTGTGCGCCAACTCAACCCGGACTGAAAACTCTCCAGGCACAGATTTTCGAACAACCTATAGTCGTCAGCAGTCGGAAAACCCCACTGGGTATCATGATAATCCAAAAACTCAGGGGCGGCGCTGCACCACCCGCAACGTACCAGACCGTCGTCAGCAATGACTGTTTTACTCATTTAATGACTCCTCGGCTATCTATCTGAATATCTGTATAGCTAGTTATCTATCGGCAATGCTCAATCCAGTAAAAATGCCAAGCGCTGCTCTGTCTTAACCGGGCTAATCTCCAGTATCTCGACACTCACCACCTCGTTTTCAACAAAAGGATCTTGCGCTATGCGCCGTTGGAGCTCTGACAATGAGCAGCCATCAGCGACAATAGCGCCCCCCATATTTGGCTGTAACTTGCCAACCACTAGAAACACACCGGCATCAAAACCCGCATTAATCCAATCATTATGCCCCTGCATTAACTCACCGGCGCGGGCTTTGTTGACCGAAAACTTTAACTGCACTACAAACATCTAATAACTCCTCTAAGCATGCTATAAATGACCTTGACAGTTGTCATCCAGATTCCATACGCGTTAGAAGCTAGCTCTGGAGACCACTCTCCAAACTGGGACAACCGTCCTAATCGATAAGCACAGACTAGGACAATTGACCTAATAGATCAAGCTAATTTTTAATGCCTTGCTTAGCGCCTATCAATAGTTTTTGTCTAAATCAAAAAATGGCTAGGCGGAGGTTTCGAGCTGAGAATATCGGCCAACAGACCCAGGCCATATTTAACCCGATAGCGGCTACTTTCCATTCCCAGACTTATCCTGACACGCTCTAATGGCCGGGGCTGATCGACAACAAAAGGTTGATCGCCAGTAATGATAAGGTCAGCTTTTTTTGCCGTTGCCACTAATGCATCTGAACTCCACCCCTGAGGCAGAGATAACCATAAGTGCATACCGTTAGGGTGGCTGTCATACTCAAATTCTGACAGAGACGCTCGCGCTAATCGCTGCCTGGCGGCAAATTCTTGCTGCTCAAAGGCGATTAATCGCTGTAGGGTGCCGTCTTGGATCCACATAGCAGCGATCTCAAACAACATCGGCGTAGCCATCCAACTAGAGGCTGCCAATAGACTGGTAGTGTGCTGTATCAAATGCCTTGGCACCAACATAAACCCTGTACGCATTCCTGGCGCAACCGTTTTTGTCAGTGCTGTAATATAAAATGCCTGCTCAGGGAGGAAACTGGATAAAGGGGGAATCCGATCCGGCTCAAGGGCACCGTAAACATCATCTTCGATGATCATTACATTATATTTTTGCGCAATCGCTGCAATTTCCGTGCGCCGCTCAAGGCCCATATGGCAACTGGCAGGATTGCTCATACTGGGGGTGCAACAAAGCACTTTAATCGGGTTTAACTTGCAGGCTGCTGCAAAATTTTGTGGGATGATACCCTGCCGGTCAGTCGCAATCGCACAGAGTTTAACATTGAGAATTCTCGACCTTGCAATCAGTCCATGATCTACTAACTCTTCACAGGCGACCATATCCCCGGGTTGCAAGAGCGTGCTCATTGCCAGCATTAAACCATGGGAAGCACCGTTACAGAGTATGACTCTATCCCTATCTGTGGGCAGTTTTTGCTTTTCTAGCCAATTGGCCACCGCCGCCACATGTTTTTTTTGCCCCTGAACAGGCCGTGCCGCTCGAATTAACTCCCCCGAGTGACTCTGCGATATTTTTATCAACGCCTCGTTAAAGAGCTGTGTATGCCTGGCTGTGCAGACCGGGTGAGCGATAGATAAATCCACGGCTCGACCCTGGGTCTCTTTATCTTCCAGCAACATAAATTCGGTTTCTTTTTCGATTTGAAACTTACTGACATAAGTCCCACTACCGACAAGAGCCTCTACCAGCCCTTTTTTGTCAGCATGGGCATAGGCATTACTGACCGTTTGCACACTAACATTAAGCTGTTCCGCCAACTGTCTATGTGTCGGCAGTTGGGCACCAGCATGCAGCTGGCCTGCCAAAATAGCCTCTTCGATGGCCGCTGAAATGGCCAAATACTTTGGCATGCCGTTTTTAATTGTGAGCTTTAGTTCAATTGTCATAGTACAAAAAAAGTATTGACCTGAGTTATTGTATTGATATTTACTAGCAACCGCGCAGAGACACTATAACAATATGTTCAATTTTTCCATTAATGCAACACAAAACAGCTAAGTTTTAGCGCACTATTAACATTTTATAATCGCTAATCAACACCCTGTTTGTGACTGCAGATGACTAAAGCTGAACATGCGGCAGTGGTTTCTAACAGAAATCCAATTGCTCCATTCACCCTCTAAGAGATATAGATCAATGAATGACACTCACCTACCTTTTAGCCGCGAAGAGTATGCCATCCGCTTAACGAAAGTCCGCCGGGCGATGGAGCAACAAGATATACAGACCTTAATCATTCACGATCCCTCCAACATGGCCTGGTTGACTGGCTACGATGGCTGGTCATTTTATACGCCCCAAGCTGTAGTCATAGGCCCCAGCGGTGACCCGCTATGGTTCGGCAGAGCAATGGACGCCAATGGCGCCAAACGCACTGTCTATATGCCTGAGTCCAATATAGTTAGCTATCCCGATCATTACATAATGAACCCGCCACTACACGCAATGCAGTACTTAGCCACGCAAGTTATGACACTGCGAAACTGGACGACAGGCAATATTGGCGTTGAGATGGATAATTACTATTTCAGTGCCACTGCCTATCTTGCGTTAAAAGAGAACCTACCAGCAAATTGCATCAAAGATGCAACCGCCCTGGTTAACTGGTGTCGGGCAATTAAATCCGACCAGGAAATTTCCTATATGCAAGTTGCAGCGCGCATTTCTGAAAACATGCACCGCGCCGCCCTGGAAATGATTGAGCCTGGACTGCCTAAAAATCTATTAGTCGCAGAGATCTATCGGGTTGCCATGCAGGGACATGAGGGACATGCCGGTGACTATCCAGCCATCGTACCTATGCTGCCCTCAGGTAAGGATGCGTCTGCCCCACACCTGACATGGGATGAAAAACCCTTTAACAATAATGAGGGGACTTTCCTGGAGTTAGCCGGTTGTCATAAGCGCTACCACTGCCCTATATCACGCAGTATTTACCTTGGAGAACCCAGTGCGGATTTCCTGCGTGCTGAGGAGGCGCTAAACGAAGGACTGAGTGCGGGACTAGCAGCAGCAAAACCCGGCAACCGCTGCTCTGATATCAGTGCGGCATTAAACACTGCCCTGACAAAGTTTGGCTTCGACCGAGGCGGCGCCCGCTGCGGCTATCCGATAGGCCTGAGCTACCCACCGGACTGGGGTGAGCGCACTATGAGTTTACGCGATACTGACAACACAGTGCTTGAGCCGGGCATGACGTTCCACTTTATGCCCGGGCTGTGGCTGGACGAGTGGGGCATGGAAACAACTGAGAGCATCCTGATCACCCAAAGTGGTGCGCAGACGTTCTGTGACATACCCAGACAACTGTTTGTAAAAGGTTAATGCAATGCAACAAACCACTATTACACCGTCGGTCGACTTCGAATTAGACGGTGTGCAACATGGCTTTTTAAAGCTGCCCTACTCCCACGATGACTCAGCCTGGGGCTGTATCATGATTCCTATAACTGTGGTAAAAAATGGCTCAGGGCCTACGGCACTTCTTAGTGGTGGCAATCATGGAGATGAATACGAGGGCATTACCGGGTTACTGAAACTGGCTAACTCACTTAAGCCTGAACACGTTAAAGGTCGCGTTATCATTATCCCGGCGATGAACTACCCGGCGGTTCTCAATGGCAGTCGCACCTCGCCCATCGACAGCGGAAATATGAATCGCTCTTTCCCCGGCAACCCCGCGGGTAATATCACCGAACGTATTGCCGATTATTTCCAACGCTATTTGATACCCATCTGTGATTATGCTCTGGACATTCACTCCGGAGGGAAAACCTTGGATCTGTTGCCCTTTGCAGCCGCTCATCAGCTTGAAGATGCAAGACAGAGCGCCGCCTGCATAGAGGGCGCAACGCTATTTGGTGCACCTTACACTATGACTCTTTTCGAGTTAGATGCCTGTGCCTTGTACGACACAGCGGTAGAACAGCAGGGCAAGATATTTGTCACTACAGAGTTGTGCGGTGGCGGCACCAGCAGCGTCGAAAGCGTTGCCATGGCCGAGCGAGGCATCCATAATTTCTTAATTTTTGCCGGTATCACTCAAGGCAATTACTTGCTGCCAGAAGAGCCGACAGTTATGCTGGATATGCCAGATGCCAGCTGCTATGTGCAAAGCGAACATCAAGGATTACTGGAGATGTGTGTATCCCTTGGCGATAAAATCAGTAAAGGCGAGATCATCGCCCGGGTGTATTCACTGGAGCGCACCGGACAATTACCTCAAGAATACTTCGCCCAGCGCGATGGTATCTTAGCTGCCCGCCGCCACCCCGCCCTAATCAATATCGGCGACACTTTCGCAGTACTGGCCGTGGTTGTGAGTGAAGACCTCGATTAAAGATTGCCGATTAAAGGCTGTATTGCTCTAGCGCTACAGCCTAGCTATCAATCACTACTTCCAACTTCCAACTTCCAACTTCCAACTTCCAACTATCATTCACCTCTTCTGCCCCAAGTAAAACACTTCCCTTGGCTGGCACAAGTTCACCCCGTAGCTCAACTCGCTCGGATGGCCTATATCCCAAAGCACCATGTCGGCATCGAAGCCCACTGCCAATTGCCCTTTGCAGTGCCCGAGCCCCAGCGCTTTGGCTGCATCTCTTGTTACCCCAGCCAAGCTCTCTTGCGGGGTCAGACCAAACAGCACACACGCTTGATTCATCGCCAGACGCAAAGACGCCTGAGGGGAAGTACCCGGGTTGAGATCTGTGGCGACGGCCATCGGCACACGGTGCTCACGCAGAGCTGCTATCGGTGGTAATTGCTGCTCTTTAAGGGCGTAAAACGCCCCCGGTAATAACACCGCCACAGTACCGGCACCTTTCAATGCCGGTACATCTTCGGCCTGCAAATATTCAATATGATCAGCAGACAAACCAGCGTTATTGGCCACCAGCAATGCACCTTTTAAGTCACTTAACTGCTCGACATGCCCCTTAATCGCCAGAGCGTGCTCTTTGGCAACATCAAACACCCGCTGACACTGCGCCGTGCTAAAACCTATGCCCTCGCAAAATACATCTACCGCATCTGCAAGCTTCAACGCAGCTATTTTCGGGATAATATTCTCGCATATCTCATCTATGTAGCTGTCTTTGTCACTGAATTCAGGGGGCAGCGCATGCGCCGCTAGCAAAGTGGTCTGCACTGTCAGTGGATTTTCGTTACCCAGCTCTCTGGCGATCCGCAACAATCTGGCCTCGTGCTCTAGTGACAAACCATAGCCAGATTTAATTTCCAGACAAGTCACACCCTCTGCCATCAGAGTCGTTAAGCGCTGCTGCGCCGCCGCTTTTAGCTCATTATCACTGGCATCGCGGGTGGCTTTTACGGTGCTGGCGATACCACCGCCGCGACGTGATATTTCCTCATAACTGATCCCCTGCAGGCGCCATTCAAACTCTCTGGCGCGGTTGCCACCCCAGACTAAATGGCTGTGGCAATCTATTAGCCCCGGCGTCAACCAGCCGCCGTTGCCATCAATATGAGTAGTGGCTGTCGGCAATGTACTGCCTGGGGGATACAAGCGGTGTATTTTTCCCTCTTTAATGCCAATACTGGTGTGGGTCATAGAGCCGTAATCAGCTAATGAATGGCCCGCTGTTGCATCGCTCATACTGGCCAAATTGATATTGCTAATCAGTAAATCGAGGTCGGACATCTAGGCTCTCTCTTATGTTGCGTATGAACTAGCCGTTTGGGCTAGCTATTTTTCACTGAAGGAAATTACAAGTCTATATTTTGGATGGCTTTTCCAGACTCTGTTAACTCAACTACAGCCGCGAATAGAATTTATTTGTAAATTCTAGTTGTATATACAACCATATACAACTAGAATTTTGCCATTCTTTTGTATTGGACATCTTATTCATGAGCACCCCAAGGTTCGTCACCATAAAAAAATTCATCGAAGATAAGATCGATAACGGTCAGCTGTCTCCAGGTGATCGGGTCCCTTCGGAGAACGAACTCTGCCAGCAGTTCTCGGTTAGCCGCATGACCGCAAGACGTGCTCTGCAGACACTCAATGATGACGGACTGCTGATCAGAACCCCGGGACTTGGCAGTTTTGTCGCCGAGCACCGCCCTGTCAGCACTCTGTTGGAAATTCGCAATATCGCCGACGAAGTGCACAGCCGTGGTCACAGTTATAAAGCCAAGATCATTACTATGGATCAAGTGAGTGCCAGTGAGCAACAGGCGCAGATGCTTAATGTCGATATTGAATCACCATTATTTCACTCAGTGATAATGCACTTGGAGGACGATATCCCGGTGCAATGGGAAGATCGTCTGGTTAACCCTCTAATGGCTGCTCAATACTTACAGCAAGATTTTAACACTGTGACCCCCAATGCTTATCTGTCAAAGGTAGCTCCTCTGACCGAGGCGAGTCACAAAATTGAAGCCACATTAGTCAGCGCCGCCATCGCCGCGGAGCTGCAAATTGATAACCACAGCCCCTGTCTGCAGATCAGTCGTCGCACTTGGTCGGCGGCGGGCGTTGTCAGCATCGCTACATTGATTCACCCGGGCACCAGGTACTGCCTGGGCGGCCACTGGAAATTATAAGGAAAGCTATTATGAGCACTAGAGAAGATACCAGCCGCAACATTAAAGCCGCGACCGGCAGCACTATCACTGCCAAAAACTGGCAGAGTGAAGCGGCGATGCGCATGTTGATGAACAACTTGGATCCACAAGTTGCAGAACACCCTGCCAACTTAGTGGTATACGGTGGTATAGGCCGCGCCGCACGCGACTGGGAGAGCTACGACAAGATAGTCGAAGTACTGCGCGAACTCGAAGACGATCAGACCCTGCTGGTCCAATCCGGCAAGCCAGTAGGGGTCTTTCAAACTCACAGCAACGCCCCCAGAGTCTTAATCGCCAACTCCAACATAGTCCCGCACTGGGCCACTTGGGAACACTTCAATGAACTGGATAAACAGGGCTTGATGATGTACGGGCAGATGACCGCCGGCTCTTGGATCTACATAGGTTCTCAGGGCATAGTACAAGGCACTTACGAAACCTTCGGCGCTATGGCTACACAGCACTTTGAAGGCGACGCCAAGGGCAAGTGGATACTCACTGGTGGTCTCGGTGGAATGGGTGGCGCACAGCCGCTGGCAGCGACTATGGCTGGCTTCTCGATGCTGGCGATTGAGTGTGACGAAAGCCGCATTGATTTTAGATTGAGCAACCGCTACTTAGACAAAAAAGCCAATTCACTGGATGAAGCGCTGGCGATGATTGATGCCGCCCATGCACAGGGAACAGCGATCAGTGTAGGCCTTTTAGGTAACGCCGCTGACCTGTACACAGAATTAGTAGAGCGTAACATCACCCCACATGTGGTCACTGACCAAACCAGTGCTCACGATCCGCTAAACGGCTACCTGCCGCAGGGCTGGAGCATGCAAAAAGCTGCGCAGATGCGCGAGCAAGATGAAGCAGCAGTCGTCATCGCCGCCAAAGAATCAATGGCGGTGCAAGTCAGAGCGATGTTAACCCTGCAAGAGCGCGGCGCCGCAACTGTTGATTACGGTAACAACATACGGCAGATGGCGCTGGATATGGGGGTTGAAAACGCTTTTGATTTCCCAGGATTTGTCCCCGCTTATATTCGTCCTTTATTTTGTGAGGGCATCGGCCCTTTCCGCTGGGTTGCCCTAAGTGGTGATCCTGAAGACATCTACAAAACCGACGCCAAAATTAAAGAGCTGATTCCGGATAACCCGCACTTGCACAACTGGCTGGACATGGCTCGTGAGCGCATCGATTTTCAGGGTTTACCGGCACGCATTTGCTGGGTCGGGCTCAAAGACAGAGCGCGTCTGGCGGTAGCCTTTAATGACATGGTTGCCAATGGCGAGCTTAAAGCGCCTATCGTCATTGGCCGCGATCACTTAGACAGTGGTTCAGTCGCCTCACCTAACCGCGAGACCGAGAGCATGAAAGATGGCTCTGACGCAGTCTCCGACTGGCCGTTACTGAACGCGCTATTGAGCACCGCCGGTGGCGCTACTTGGGTCAGCCTGCACCACGGTGGTGGTGTCGGCATGGGCTTTAGCCAACACGCCGGAGTGGTAATAGTGGCCGATGGTACTGATGATGCGCGGGCGCGTTTAAGCCGAGTGCTGTGGAACGATCCGGCCACAGGTGTTATGCGCCATGCTGATGCCGGTTATCAGATAGCCATAGACTGTGCCAAAGAAAACGCACTCAATCTACCGATGATCGACTAAGCAGTAACCACTAGTTAATCATCACTAGCGGTAACCAAAAATCATAAGATATTGAAGACGGAAACATCATGAAGACATTACTTATCAAACCCGGTCAGCTAACTTTAGCGCAACTTAAAGAGCTTGACCTTGGGCATATGCATATCGAACTTGACCCCAGTAGCCACCATGAGATCGACTTAGCAGCTCAGACAGTCGCAAAAGTACTGGCAGAAGACCGGGTAGTCTACGGCATCAACACCGGCTTTGGTTTATTGGCCAACACCCGCATCAAAGAAGATGAATTGGAAGTACTTCAGCGCAGTATCGTATTGTCACACGCCGCCGGTGTCGGCAGATACATGGACGATGCGACTGTGCGTCTGTTGATGGTATTAAAAGTTAACTCTCTGGCTCGCGGTTTTTCCGGGATACGCCTAAAGGTCATCCAGGCACTGATCACTTTATTAAACAAGCAGATTTATCCCTGCATTCCGATCAAAGGTTCTGTCGGCGCCAGCGGCGATTTAGCACCACTGGCACATATGAGCTGTACTTTACTCGGTGAAGGCCATGCCCGCTACCAGGGTGAAGTCATTTCAGCTAAGACCGCACTGGCACTGGTAGATCTGGAACCACTGGTATTAGCACCTAAAGAGGGGCTGGCACTGCTCAACGGTACTCAGGCGTCTACCGCACTGGCATTACAGGGCTTGTTCAAAGCGGAAAATCTATTAGCTGCCGGTGCCGTTATCGGTGCGCTGTCAGTGGATGCCGCCAAGGGCTCACGCAAGCCATTTGATCAGCGCATTCACGCAGTGCGCGGCCACCAGAGCCAAATTGATTTAGCCTTTGCCTATCGCGAGTTGCTTAAGCACTCGCAGATTGAAGATAGCCACGTCGACTGTGAAAAAGTCCAAGATCCGTACTCACTGCGCTGTCAGCCACAGGTAATGGGCGCTTGTCTGACCCAAATTCGCAACGCCGCCGATATCATCCTAACTGAGGGCAACGCTGTTTCTGACAATCCACTGGTCTTTCAGGAACAGGACGATATTATCTCAGGGGGTAACTTCCACGCTGAACCCGTCGCTATGGCAGCCGATAACCTGGCGCTGGCACTGGCAGAAATTGGTGCGCTATCCGAGCGACGCATGGCATTGTTGATCGACTCTAAGCTCAGTGGACTGCCACCTTTTCTGGTTGATAACGGCGGGGTTAACTCCGGCTTTATGATGGCGCAAGTCACCTCGGCGGCACTGGCCAGTGAAAACAAAAGCTTGGCCCACCCGGCATCGGTAGATAGCTTGCCGACGTCCGCCAACCAGGAAGATCACGTCTCTATGGCAACGTTTGCCGCCAGACGCCTGGGTGATATGGCAGAAAACTGCGCCGGAATTTTAGCCGTTGAATACTTGGCCGCCTGCCAGGGATTAGATTTCCGTGCACCGCTGAAAAGCTCAACTGTATTAGAACAAGCAAAAACCGAGTTGCGAGCAATAGTGACTTTCTACGATAAAGACCGCTACTTCTCTCCTGATATTGAGGATGCAGCGCGCTTAATCGAGAGCGACAAACTGATGGAATTTGTACCTGCAATAATTCGTATTAGTTTGTAGCCAGTAAGCTTTAGTGGCTAAGGAGTTGCCTTAACCACTGAGTTGCCTTAAAGACTTAGGGTTAAAGACGCAAGGCCGGTGGGTTACTCGATTTCATTGAGCTACCTACGGGCCTTTTTTGTCTTTTGAACAAGGAGGTTTACCATTAAGTTAGATTCAATCATTTAGACACTCGCGAAAAAATCTTGCTATTTACTACGCAGCTACAGCAGCACAACCAAATGCTGCTACCTGCCCCGCCCACTCTGGGTAAGCCGCGCACTTTGATTAATGGCCAAAAAAACCCACAAAGCACTATTAAGCTAGCATTAATATTACAACTAGTGCAAAATCAATTCTTTAGTTAACTTACAGAATATTGCAACTAAACTCAGGAATTTTAAAATTGCGGGTTTTATCTAAAAAGCATTTTGTTAATCACTAATAATTAATACATTCAAAATAATTATAAAATAGGGGATATAGATGAAAATTTTAGGCATGATCATCATCGCTTTTGGTCTGGTTGATTTAATCGGTAGCCATATGGAGTTCGATTTGTGGGGCAGCTATATTGGTGTTCAGCTACCTGAGCAGCTATGGCAATTCTCCTCCTACATAGAAATTGCTATTGGCTACTTAGTCATCAAACTAGCGCCTGGTAACACAGAAGAGGCCGTTGAGTCCTAAACCTACTAAAGACTGTGTTGAATGTACCAAAAACTTAGCATCATCTAGCGGCGAAAAAACAACCCTTATTGCAGAGTAACAGCCAACAGCAACGCCTGTCATTGTGTTATAAGATACTGAGACAAAACACTAAAACAGTCATTGGGTATAAAGTGAATGGATAATCGCAAGGTGATCAGCAACAGTACCCGATGGCCCCGTTTCCTGTTATGGCCGATTTTTTTGGCCGGAATCTTCCAGCTCGAAGAAGATCCACAGTCTTGGCAGACAACGGCAGCTGTGTTACTGATCTGTGCAATAGTGTATCGACTGATCTATAAGCGGCGCCGCCTGCAATATGATGATGAGGCCCTGTATCAGATCTGGGGAAAGCGAGAAGTGCCCATTGCACTTAAAAACATTCAGAGCATCAAACGCAGTACCTGGAAAATAAATGGCTGCAGATATTGGAAACTCAGTTATTTAGATAACCAAAATAGTCGAACGATACGTTTTTTTGGCTCTATATATAATAATCCAGAGAAAGAGCTTCACCGGGCGATCGAAGCGGCTAACCCCAATGTTATCATCTGGCACCACCCGTATTTCCATGACTAACTTTTGTAGCTAACAGCCCAGTAGCACTTTGACTCTTACTTACAACTAACCACTTACAACTCACTACTTTTTTATTTACGACTAGCCCTTAAAGCTTGCTGAAAATAATAATCCAATTCTTGATCGAGCATGCTACACAAAGACACTACTTTCATTCTTTTAGTTTTACCCTGCAACAGCCCATAGTCATCAGCCATCAGATAACCCTTGAGAAAGCCAATATCCACGCCCTTGGGCATAGTCCTGATATGGCACAAAGCAGAGCCGTTAAATGCATAAGTGGTTATCTTTTCTTTCTTTAACTCTTCAATGTCATCTAGTGCCAAAAGTTTTGCTCGCACAGCTAAAAACAAATCTTTATGTGGCGAGTCCATATCTTTATCAAATTGCATAGTGTCTCCTGAATATTCAACAATAGACAACATACTAACCCGCCCCTACTGACATCCCTGTCAGTAGGCTTTACCTGACGACTAACGGCTTCCTACTTCCCACTTCCTACTTCCTACTTCCCACTTCCTACTTCCCACTTCCCACTCGCTATCGCTCCTCACGCCTGCTCCACTCTTCTTCGCCGCGCCCATCTATTCAAGGGCCACATCATAAATAAATTTAAGATCAGCCCAAATACAATACCGAACCCTAACCCACTGATGGTAAAAGGTATGCCCATTTTAAAATTAGCCATTGTGCCCTTCAGGGTTTCATATCTTGTCGGCTTTAACATATACAATAATTTATCAAACAAATGGCCATTGTCAAAGATATCGACGCCTTCTTGTAGCTCTGCGAAAAATGCGAGTGTCTGCATTTTTTGCATAGCATCAGCCCTGACACTAGGCTCTGTATTGTGCAAATGGCGATCAATCATCGATTGCAAATCCGCAAATTTGAACTCTATTGCGGTACTTTCGTAGCCTTCAACCTGGGATTGGGTCGCCTGATACAAACCCGATAAATACTGCTGATAATGATCGGCAAGCTGTGGGATCTGCAAAGTCAGAATAAGTGTTAAACCAAATATAAATTTATCAACAATTCTTAAAATCAAATTATATGTTCCTCTTTAATTTTAACGTCTTATTAACAGGCTTACTTGTAAGGGTTTATCAACAATTACACATCAGTTCTCCAAGCCTATACCAATACTGGTAACTACACCGTCCTTGCTCCAAGTTAAATCATAACGATGACCATTACTGATGATTTCTAAATCAAGTTCGATCAATAAACTACCACTATTTTGTACGACTTTAACAGAACCTAGGTTCTGCGTTGCTATTAATGCAATGACTGTTTCAACAGAATTTGAATTAAATGCCACTTTACATAATAGCTGGACAGCTAAGGTAGTAAACCCCGCCCCCTTGCATCGGGGCGACGTTGTAGCCAATTTCAACTGATTTCTCGACAGGTGGATTTTTAAAACCGCAACAACCCACAACTCGATTGCCCGCAAGCATTAAATAGGCGAGCGCCCAAACAGGCTTCACACCTTGATCCAACAGTTCAGATGAGCGATCCAACACATGAACCGGTGGGACCGCCTCAGTCAGAAAATAAAAACCTTCGATTAGGTGGTGGCCGGTTTTAAGCTGTTCAAGCTCTTTTATATCTAAATGTTTGAGGTTCATTATACGCTCTGCACTTAATTCGCTGACCTGCATTGATGGCCTCTGCCACTAATGCAAGTGTAACAAGGGAGTTTTTATAAACGCTATTGTTTTGTAAGTAGCTGAGCTACTGTGCACAAAACCTTGTGCACAGTAGCTATTTTCCTATTGCTGATTGTCGCTCAAACCAAATGCCATATTTATCACCCTGCCATTTTAATAAATGAAACAAATAGCCAGTCGTTAACATCATTAAACCACCCACAAGGGCGGCCTCATTGACCAGACCTAAACAACAAAAGATAAAACCACTACTATGAGAAACAACTTCCACTCTCTGCGCAGTTTCTCTGTTTGGTCTAAATTGCAGGAAGTTAAAAATAAACCAAATTTTTAGCAGAAGCGGTAAATTTCTCCAATTTTCTGATGTTTTGTCGATCGCAAACTTCTGCTGATTTAAGGTTGAAAGATCAACCTCTAAAGTAGAAGACAGACACTTAAGTGACTCTACACTGGCATTTTTGCCACTCTCGATTCGCTGAATTGTCCTGACATTCAATCCAGACATTTGCGCCAACTGTTCCTGCGAAAGCTGGCGACTAATTCGTAACTCTTTAAGAATCATTAAATTTACCTTTTTACTTAAGCACTACAAGTATTGAATAAATTTCTGCGTGTCAGGTACGATTTTCACCCGACAGCTAGCCGACAGCTATCCGACAGCTATCCGACACTCCATGTTTTCAGGGTTTTATAGGGCAAGTAAATCTCATATTCAACAATTAAGCCTGTTGCAGACACCAGAAAACAAACCAAATCTATCTTCCCAGCTGTGCTAGCGATGAAACATTCTAGCTATCTTAATGGTTGATTCATCAAACAGACCTTTGAATTGCTCTGTGAGGTTATGCATAGAATCAATACCTTGTATCTTTGTAAGTTCGCCAGTGCTGCTATGTAGAATGATCGACTTAACTTTCCCATGTATAGGCTGTAAGACGACTTTAGATACTTCATTAACCATTAACTGACGATTTTCTAGCCCATCGGTAATGGATATTTTATCGCTTGTCACTTGCAAATATATTTTGTCATGGCGCTCTTTCCAGTATTTTAACTCTTGCGATTTTTTATAACCCATCCATAAAAACAATAATCCAATGATTGCTTTAGCATCAAAATCGTTGAAAAGTGTGTATAAAGATAAAATTCCAAGTAGAAATAGCAACCCAGATACAATTATAATTTTTGCTTTAGTCTTTCTTAAAAAACTTTTGCTTAACACATAGACCATAGATACGAATCGCCTCGGATTTAACCGCTGATATTATTCCTACTGCTTTGTTTTGATCAATGCAACTCAGGCATTATTATGTATTTTGTTAAAATCAAGTCGCTATATTAACATTAAATTTCAAGTACTAAGCCCATTATTAATTTAGACTAATGACAGTAGTGCAAAGCGTCGATTAACTTTTTTTGATCACCCCGCAATAAACTCTGCCAAGCTTGCAGATTACTCACCTATTAACTCACGACTTGCTACGTCCGACTAAGCACTTACCACTTCCAACTGAAACCTCTCTTCAAACACTTCGCCCCACACCGAAGTATCCACATATATCAGCCATTACAATACTCAGCAGTTACAACTTCTTCAGCTTTTGCAAAAAATAGGTAATCACTATGTCCAGCTCAATCATCATTTTAAGCTTCATCCCCACTTGGCTCATCTTCACC
>MAAB01029717.1_pt1 | contig 21329 bp, 18 predicted proteins | sample 1115991 | NCBI WGS metagenome assembly MAAB01 (sample SAMN04961124, study PRJNA320927) | seawater metagenome | isolation source: sample BD02T18 sea water enriched with oil for 18 days | place: USA:Gulf of Mexico | collected 2013-07-27
CTTGCTGGCGCTAGTAAAGTATCCGCATTACTTTCGGCAAGCACCTTACCTGTCGTGAAATCAATGAGAATATGACCTTTTGCTTTTACTTCTGGAGGAGAGGGGATAATGGTTGCTGCTTGGGTAAAAGATGAAACGCTTAAAGCAACTGCGCCTAAAAAGCAAAGAAGTTTTGTTGAAGTTTTAGCCATTTTTTTAGCTAATCGGTAAGTCATAATGTTCCTATGAGAATGAAAAATAAAGGGAGATATTTTCAGAAGTATACCATTTTTAGTGATGATTACTATCGTGGTTTCGTGGCAAATTGTTACGAATAATTATTTAAGGCTAAATGCTTTTGGGTAACCTGATTTTTTTAAGTTTGCCAAGATGGTATTTAGCTGTTTTTTATCATTGATTGGCCCCATTTGTATGCGATAAATACCATTGTTTTTTGGGATAATTGTATTGGTTTGATAAAGGTTTTGTAATGCTTTTGCAGTTTTATCAGCAAGAGTTTCATTCTTAGTCGCAAAGACTTGAATATACTTTCGTTGGTTATTTTTCTTTGTTAACGCTTGTTTAGGTTGTGTCTTTACTGTTTTTTTGGATGCGGAAAAATCAGTAATGGCGGTAATTGTTACATTAGCAACACCTGTTTTCATCATGCCAAGTTTGTAAGCTGCGCTGTAGGATAAATCGATAATGCGATCTTGGTGAAATGGGCCTCGGTCATTCACTCGTACAATAACCGATTTGTTATTGGTGTTATTAGTCACTTTTAAATAGGTAGGTAGCGGAAGATTTTTATGCGCCGCGCTCATTGCGTACATATTATAAATTTCACCATTTGAGGTTAAATGGCCATGAAATTTATTACCGTACCAAGAAGCGGTCCCTGTTTGACTGAAGCTTTCAGCACTTTTTAATACGGAATAGGTTTTCCCACGAACTTGATACTGACTTTTATTACCGCCTCTGCTGTGAGGCTCTGCTCGTGGCGTTATATCAACGAGTTCACTTTTCGTCGGGATGCGTGTTGGTTTACTGTCATTTTTTTGCTGGTAGCGGCCTGAACTCGTGCTGCAAGCAGAAATAACAAATGAAAGTAAAACTAGCGATAAGGTAAGTGATATATTTTTTTTCACGGTAGCAGTATCTTATTATTTTATTGGTGAATTTAAGCAATAAAGCGTTTATGTGTACTAATCGCCATTAGCATGCCAAAACCTGCGAGTAATGTCACCATTGATGTACCACCATAACTCACTAAGGGAAGTGGGACGCCGACCACGGGTAATATACCCGAAACCATACCTATGTTTACAAAAACATATACAAAGAAGGTTAACGTGATACTGCCAGCTAAAAGTTTGGTGAAGGCGTGCTCTGCATGTACTGCAATCCACAAACCGCGCATAACAATAATTAAATAAACACTTAATAAAGCGATAACCCCGATAAAGCCAAACTCTTCACTAAATACCGCAAAGATGAAGTCAGTGTGACGTTCAGGTAGAAATTCTAGTTGTGATTGAGTTCCTTGCAGCCAACCTTTACCGTCAAAACCACCTGAGCCAATGGCTATTTTTGATTGAATAATTTGATACCCTGCACCTAAAGGATCTTGTTCTGGGTTTAGGAAGGTAGTGACTCTTTGTTTTTGATACGCCCCTAATAAATAGAACCATAATATTGGGGCAAAACCTAAGCCTAAACCTAAGCAAACCCCAATGAGTTTCCAGCTAAGCCCTGCCAGAAAAATAACAAATATCCCTGAACTCGCTATTAAAATTGACGTACCGAAATCGGGTTGTCTGAATATCAGAATTGTTGGTAAAGATAATAAAATAAAAGCAATGATAATCGTACTTAATTTTGCGGGTAAATTCTGTTGGCTGACATATGCAGCAATCATAATAGGCACGATCAGTTTCATGATTTCTGAAGGTTGAAACTTCACAATACCCAAATCTAACCAGCGCTGTGCACCTTTACCGACATGACCAAATAAGAGAACAGCAATTAAAAGCAATAAACCAAAAATAAAAACAGGCACAGCCAGTTTTTGATAAACAAGAGGAGGGATTTGAGCAACAGTAAACATTACTAATAGAGCTATACCTAGACGGGTTATCTGGCGATATACAATCGTCATCTCTTGACCACCGGCACTATAAACAACAAATAATCCTAAAACCATTAATGCAAGAATGCCAAAAAGTAGTGGCAAGTCAATATGAATTCTTTGCCAAAAACTACGCTGTTTTTGTTCGTCATGCCCAATGTTACGCACTAGTTACGTCCTGTTTTTTTACTACTACCATAAACATTGGTATGTTGAGGGTGTTTGCTTTTATCGGTACTTATTATTTCTCGATCACCAAAGTATTGATCTAAAACCTGTCGTGCTACTGGTGCTGCGTTAAAACCACCACCACCTTCCAAAACATTTTCAACAACTACTGATACGACAATTTCTGGGTTTTCATAGGGGGCAAAAGCAACGAACATCGCATTGTTTCGTTGCGTTTCTTTAATTGCTTTTGCATCATATTCTTCATCTTGTTTTTTTGATATTAACTGGGCCGTACCCGATTTACCCGCTGCGTCATAGCGAGCCCCTTTAAAAGCAGGGTATTTTTTCTGTGCCGTGTTATGCATAGCATCAAGGACTAAATTCCAGTTTTTATTGTCTTTTAAAATAATGGGTGGCTTATCTTCAAACTCTATTGTTTCAGTGACCATTTTCGTAACAATATTTATGCTTTTATTCTCAGAGATAACATTATCTTCTATAGAGCTTTCTGCAGAGTTTTCTTCATTGAGTAGTTTTACATCAGCTGCTTTGGTTGTGGCACGTAAAAAGTGCGGTATTTTTTTCTGGCCTTTATTCGCTAAAATAGAAATAGCTTGTGCTAATTGCAAAGGGGTTACTGTCCACAAACCTTGACCAATGCCGACGTTAACTGTATCTCCTGTATACCAAGGTTGATTATATCGGCTACGTTTGGCTTCTCTTCCTGGTAAAATAGCGCGCTTGTCTTCCCAAATATCAATGCCGGTCAAGTCACCAAAACCAAACTTTTCCATCATATTGGTAATGTTATCGATTTCTAGCCTAACCGCTAAAGTATAGAAAAAAACGTTACATGAATGTTCTATCGCGTCATTTAAGTTAACCCAGCCATGCCCTGGTGCATACCAATCTCGATGTTTACGTTCGAGACCTTTTAGTTGAAACCAGCCAGGATCATAAGTACGCGAATTTTGGGTGATAACTCCTGCTTCTAAGCCCGTTAAGCCGAGTAAAGGTTTAACGGTTGAAGCGGGGGGATAACCTTGCACACTCCGATTAAGCAGGGGTCTATTATTTTTGGGGTTAAGTAATTTTTTATAATTTTTAGTGCTGATACCATGAACAAATAAATTCCCATCGTAGCTTGGATTTGAATACATGGCTAATATTTCACCATTCCGAGGATCCATAGCCACCACAGCACCACGTTTACCCGCTAGCGCGCGTTTGGCGATCATTTGCAATTCTATATCTATGCTTATGGTTAAGTCTTGTCCTGAAATCGGCGGAGTGTAATCAAGCGTTCTGATCACGCGGCCTTGGCTATTTATTTCTACTTCTTGGTGACCAATAGTGCCATGCAACAAGTCTTCATAATATTTTTCTAAACCGAGTTTTCCTATATTACGCGTTGCTGCATAATCTTCTGATAAGTTTTGTTCTGCTAAACGTATGGAGTCTCTACTATTAATACGAGCTACATAACCCAATGAATGAGTAGTTAAGTCACCAAAGGGATAATAACGCTTTAGACGGGCATCGATGAAAAAACCAGGGAATCTGTGCTGGTTAACTGAAAATAGAGCAACTTGTTGAGCACTCAATCTAGAATGTAATTCAATGGGTTTAAATCGACGGTTTCTTTTTAAGGCTTTAAAGAGTTTTTGCTGTTTTTCTTCGCTGATTTCAAGTAATTCACTTACCTCTGCAATATGTTTTTTTAAATCTGTAGTTTGCTCGGCAATGACTTCTAATGAATAGACCGGTTTGTTTTCTGCGAGAAGTACACCATTACGGTCATAAATGAGCCCACGGTTAGGCGGAACAGGTAGTATTTTTATACGGTTGGAGTTTGAGCGAGTTTGATACTTCTCGTAAGAACTAATCTCTAAGTCGTAAATATTACTAAGCAATATCAACAACATTACCATAATACCGACAAAGGCAATAAAGGTTCTACGGGCAAATAAATTTGCTTCAGCCGAGTGATTTCGAATAGCTACGCGTTTATTCGAGGCCATTATTATTCTCGGTGATATGGGTGGTTATTATTAATGCTCCAAGCGCGATATAAGCTTTCAGCAACAACAATACGTACCATAGGGTGGGGAAGTGTCAGTGGCGATAATGACCATTTTTGTTCAGATGCTTTGATACAAGAAGGTGCTAGTCCTTCTGGGCCACCAATAAGTAAGGCTACATCACGGCTGTCTAATTGCCAACGCTCTAATTGTTTAGCAAGTTGTGGTGTTGTCCACGGTTTTCCTTCAACTTCTAGGGTTACAATACGGCTCCCTTTGGGAATGGCATTCAACAATAACTCGCCTTCTTTTTCTAGAATACGAGCTATGTCCGCATTTTTACCGCGTTTACCTGGAGGTATTTCGACTAAATGAAACGACATGTCACGAGGAAAACGACGACAATATTCGTTAAATCCTTGAGTAACCCATGCTGGCATTTTATTACCAACAGCATATAAGGTAAGCCGCATAATATTCTAGTCTGTTTTCACTATTTGTTTAGTTCCACAATTCTTCTAACTGGTAACGATCGCGGATTTCGTCGGTCATTACGTGAACGATAATATCGCCTAGATCAACTAAAGCCCATTCACCAACGTCATTTCCTTCAATACCTAAAGGTTCAATACCTTGAGCACGACATTCAATAGCAATAGATTGCGCAATAGATTTTACATGACGATTTGAATTACCTGAACAGACAACCATGTAATCAGCAAAACCTGATTTTTTAGCAATGTCTAAAGTCGTAATGTCACGACCTTTAATTTCTTCTAATTTTTCAATAACAAATGCTTTTAACGCTTCAACTTGCAAGGGGATTTCTCTTAGTATAAAAAGTAATGCGCTATAATATCATTATTTTTTTCTGTACGTAACTATGAAGTTATTTTTTGATAGAGTTTTTCTTGAATTATATATTCATGAATGGAATCAGGAATTAGGTTTTTCATGAGCTTTTTATCGTACAATTGTTGACGTATTTCACTTGATGAAATATCAAACGATTGATTTTTATGTAAAATGATACCACCAGCATCTTGTTGATCTATTTCGTTTATATCAGTTACTTGATGTTTTTCCAATAAATTTTTAGTGGTTGTATTTATTAGATTTAAAGGATAACCCGGACGAACATTTACGATAAGGTGGCACAGTGAAATAATCGTTTGCCATTGATGCCAAGTCGTGAAGTTAAGTAAAGAGTCCATGCCAATAATAAAAAATAATTTACTATTCGGTTGTTCTTGCTTAATTTCTTGCAAGCTAGTGACAGTATATGAAGGGGTTTGACGCTTTAATTCTCGACTATCGAGTTGAAACAGAGGTTGTTGCTGACAAATGATTTTAACCATTTTTTCACGGTGCGAAGCACTGGCTGTGGTTGAATCCTTATGAGGTGGAATATGTGCGGGCAACAGTAATAATTGCTCTACATTAAGCCACTTTGCGGTTTCTTTAGCCGTTTCTACATGACCATTATGGATAGGGTCAAAAGTGCCGCCCATGATCGCGATAACTTTTTTATCGCTAAGCGCTTTTTTATGCGTACTCATAATCTAAACTAAAGTTTTTGGTCGTTTGCCCGTGATAAAGACTAATGCAAACATCAGCCAATAAAATAAAAGGGTTAAAGTCGCTACTTGTTTTACTCAACAAGTCGGTTTGCGCTAAACGAGCTTGTGCTTGGCTAAGGTTACTACGAGTAATGTTGTTGAGTGCATACTGGTAAAGTGGCTTTTTCTTGTCCCAGATACGATACTTCTTATATATATCGTTAATTGGCACGCCTTGTTCCAACTGCTCTACCATACTGGATAATTGCGTAATTTCTTTATGAATAAACCATACAAGCTGTCCTATAGCTGCCCCTTCATGTTGTAGCTGGTCTAACATGCTAATACATTTAGTGATGTTGCCACTGAGTAAAGTATCAATCACTTGAAAAGGATTAAACTTTGCCTGCTTGATTAACAGTTTTTCTGCGTCTTCTGCGGTGATCAGTTGAGAGCCAAATAACAGTGAGAACTTTTGCAACTCTTGTTCTAAAGCAGGTAAGTTGCCTTCGAATAATTCGATCATCAGTGGGATTACGTCATTGTGAATATTCAACTGCTGCTGTTTAATTTGCTGATTAAGCCATTGCTGAAGTTGACGACCTTCAATGTCATAAAGGGGGAGGAAACAACCTAATTGCTCTAAGGTTTTAAACCACTTTCTTTTTTGGCCTGAGGCATCAACCTTTGGACCATGAAAAATTAGCTGAACATCTTGATGAAAGTTTTCACTGAGCTTAAGTAATATTTTACTACCCGCTTCAGCTATTTTTCCCGTCACTAACTCTATTTCAATAATACGTTGTGCCGCAAATAAGCTCATCGCTTGATATTCTTCAACTAAGGTGTTCCAGTCAAATTTATCATCAGCACTAAAACGGACAATTTCACTAAATCCTTGTTGCTGGCAGTGTTCTTTTATCGCGGTTAAACTATTATTTTTTTGCCAAGGTTCATCCCCAAAAACTAACCAAACAGGTTTAAAACCTTGATTGAGAGTGTTAGTTAACTGGTTATGATAAATACGCATTAGATTTTTATCGTCGACAAGTCACGTAAAATTTTAGTTGCAGCTTCTTTTCGCATTTCACTTAGCATTAAATCAAGTTCACGACTCTTGGCAAGAGCGACATTAGGATCATCTTGATAATCACGATTGAGCTCAAATTCATAAGAACGCACATCGTCAGCTGAAAAGGCGAGTTGATACCGAACGGTATACATTAACTCGTACTCCGCCACTTGTCCGTTCGGAAAAACAGACAAGGTACGGCGATTCAAACCATCCTTTAAAATACGTAATTGAGGAATGTTTTTAGCTGGACTAGGCACTAACGTTATTTTATTTAAGCTCAAGTGTTGTTTAACTTGGCGAGTTAGCTCGCCAAATTTATCAACAGAGCTTAAATGCAATGTTTGTAGTTGAGGTGACAATAAATAATCACCTCGTAAATGAAAACCACAGCTTGATATAAACAAGGTTAAAAAAGCAAAAACGGCTATCGTTATATGTGCTCTATATTTTGTGGTTAATCTAAGTCTGTAGCTCATTTTCATTACCTTGATATTACTTTTTGTGACTAGTTAGCAACAATGTTTAAAAGTTTACCCGGTATATAGATGACTTTACGAATCGTTTTGTCATCAATAAAGCGGGTTACTGTTTCATCACTTAAGCCTAATGCTTCTATTTCTTCATTACTTGCTGATGCTGAAACTGTAATTTTAGCGCGTACTTTACCATTTACTTGTACTATGATTAATTTCTCATCTTCAACTAAAGCATTTTCGTCAACTAATGGCCAAGAAGCTTCTTCAATTGATGCACCGTTATTTGTAGCTTCACCCAATGTTTTCCATATTTCATGACACATATGTGGAGTAATTGGCGTAAGCATAATGACTACGGCACGAACGGCTTCTTGCATTACGGCTCTGTCTTCAACACTCGCTACTTTCGCTTTAGTTAAGTGGTTCATTAATTCCATAATTGAAGCTATCGCGGTATTGAAAGTGTTTCTTCGGCCAATATCGTCACTCACTTTTGCGATGGTTTTATGTAATTCTCTACGCAGGTTTTTCTGTGCAGCGTTCAAGGTTAATTCGCTTAACGCTGGAACATCACCATGTTCTTTGACTTGTTCGCTAAAATCAAAAGCGAGTTTCCAAACACGTTTCAAGAAACGATGTGCACCTTCAACGCCTGAGTCAGACCATTCTAAGGTTTGCTCTGGTGGTGAGGTAAACATAATAAATAAACGCACGGTATCTGCGCCATATTTACCGATAACTTCTTGTGGGTCTATGCCGTTGTTTTTTGACTTCGACATTTTACTCATACCTGCAGAAATAACAGGTTGACCGTCAAGTTTACTAATAGCAGCGGTAACATTGCCTTTTTCGTCACGTTCAACGTCTACATCAGCAGGAGCAATCCAGTCTTGTCCACCATTTTCGGCTTCACGGTAATAAGTATCGGCTAATACCATACCTTGACATAATAACTTTTTGAACGGTTCATCACAGTTTACAAGACCAGCATCACGTAATAATTTATGAAAAAAACGTGCATATAATAAATGTAAAATAGCGTGTTCAATACCTCCAATGTACTGATCTACAGGAAGCCAGTAATTAGCTTTGGCTGGATCAAGCATTTGAGTATCGTCGTTTGGCGAACAGTATCGTGCGTAATACCAAGACGATTCCATAAAAGTATCGAAAGTATCTGTTTCGCGGAAAGCTTCTTCGCCGTTATGTGTGGTTTTAGCCCACTCAGGATTGTCTTTAATCGGAGACGTAACGCCATTCATTATCACATCTTCAGGTAGCTCAACCGGAAGCTGGTCAGCAGGAACCGGAGCAGACTCACCATTGGCTAAGTGCACCATAGGAATTGGCGTGCCCCAATAACGTTGACGAGAAACGCCCCAGTCACGCAAGCGGTAGTTAACTTTTATGCTACCTTTGTTTTCAGTTGATAACTTATAAGCAATGGCCTTAAATGCTTTTTTGAAGTTTAAACCATCAAATTCACCAGAGTTGATTAGCTTACCTTTTTCAGTAATCGCGGCTTTATTGATATCGTCTTCATCAGTACCTGCAATAACTTGGGTTATCTCTAAGCCGTATTTTGTCGCAAATTCATAATCACGTTGGTCGTGTCCAGGTACAGACATTACCGCGCCAGAGCCGTAATCCATTAAAACAAAGTTTGCGGCCCAAACAGGAACAATTTTTCCCGTTAATGGATGAATGGCTTTAAGGCCGGTATCAGCACCTTTTTTCTCCATCGTCGCCATATCAGCTTCAGTAGATTTATTGGTTTTACATTCATCAATAAAATCACTTAATGCACTGTTAGTTTTTGCAGCAGCTAGTGCAAGCGGATGTTGCGCAGCAAGTGCTACGTATGTAACACCCATTAATGTATCGGGACGAGTGGTGTAGATATCAAAGCTTTCGCTTGAACCTTCAACTTGGAAGGTCATTTCAACGCCTTCACTACGACCAATCCAGTTACGCTGCATGGTTTTAACTTGCTCTGGCCATTCAGTTAGTTGGTCTAAGTCAGTTAAAAGTTCTTCAGCGTAATCTGTGATTTTAATAAACCATTGTGGAATTTCTTTACGTTCAACAATAGCGCCAGAGCGCCAACCGCGTCCGTCAATAACTTGTTCATTTGCTAAGACTGTTTGGTCAACAGGATCCCAGTTTACGGTAGCATTTTTCTTATAAACTAAGCCTTTTTCATATAGCTGAGTGAAGAACCATTGCTCCCATTTATAATAATCTTTTTTACATGTCGCTAATTCGCGGCTCCAGTCATAAGCAAAACCTAATGACTTTAGCTGGTTACGCATATAATCAATGTTTTCATAAGTCCATTTTGCAGGAGCTGTGTTATTTTTTATTGCGGCGTTTTCTGCGGGTAAACCAAATGCATCCCAACCCATAGGTTGCATAACATTTTTACCTTGTAAACGCTGATAGCGAGAAATAACATCGCCTAAACTATAGTTACGCACATGCCCCATATGTAAACGACCACTTGGATAAGGGAACATAGCGAGACAGTAGAATTTTTCTTGGCCGGGTTTTTCTTCGGCTTTAAAGGTATTGTTTTCAGTCCAAAATTGTTGAACTTGCGCTTCGATAGCTTGGGGATTGTAAATGGATTCCATTAAAAATTTCTCAAACACTTTAGTAATGTGGTGTTCATTAGCTTGTCGATTGAAATTGACCGCGATCATGAACGCATATAAATAATGGCGATAGAATACCTTATATACCCGTCCCACTTCAAGATACTGTTTCATAGATACGAGAGTTTTGACAAGTTTATGTGATTAATTTTTTCTATAAATAAATGGCTAGCTATACTTGAATAAAAAGCATATCAGGAGTTAGTTATGAAAACAGAAAATAGTGTTTTTCAAAAGCTATATCAAGCAGTCTTAGTATGGGCTGAAGATATTAACCAACACGAAATTACCGATATGATTGAAAAAGTAGAACAAAGTAAATTATATCTACAAGCGGCAGAGCAATTACCGGAAGATAAAGTAAAGCAATTTGTTGATAACTTACGTTTTGATATAAAAGAATTCATTGTGCAAAATAAAGCACAAGCCAAGCATTCCTTATATTTAGGTTTGTTAAACGAATCGTTTTGGAAGAACATGCAGGCTATAACAGATAAGTCGCAAGTTGAATGGTCAGAACTTGATGATGACTTTAAACATCACGGAGAATATAAGAGTGGTGACTTTATCGGTTTTGGCTTTTTAGAATGTAAACAATGTCATGAGAAAATTACTTACAGCCATGCAAGTGATGTAGCTGATTGCTTTACTTGCGGTGGAACTTCTTTTACGAGGTTACCATTCCCTCCTTAATTTAAGCGCTGAAAGTATGACTTAAATTTACTAATGATTATAAATAAGAGTACACTGACTGTAATACAATTATTTATTATTCCTAGCTTGTTTTTTGAGCGTTATCAGTGAGATATTGCATGTCATCAAAGGTTATACCTACTTCATCAGCAACTCGTTTAGCCATTGAGAAATTAACAGCTCAATTGTGCACAGAGCAATTTTCTTATTCTGACGTTACTCCCGATGTTGAGCAAATTTTTATAGGCCACTCACGTGCTAAAGAAGCGCTCGCATTTGGTTTATCGATGCAGGCCCCTGGCTTTAATATATTTGCGATGGGCGAACATGGCACCGGCCGTCAAACATTAATTAAACAAATGTTATCCGCCACTGCAGGTAATGAAAAAACACCTTACGAGTGGTGTTATATCAATAATTTTGATGATGTTCATGCGCCACATAAATTATATGTTAGCCCAGGAGATGGTAAGCATTTACTTACTCGCATCAATACGTTTATTGATGAATTATTAGACTTATTTCCTGAGATTTTTGATAACCCCAGTTATCAACGTCAAAAAGGCGCAGTAGATAGAGAGTTCAATAAAAAATACGATCAAGCGATTGCCGAAGTAGAAGAAAACGCTTTAAAGAATGACGTTTTACTGTATGAAGAAAATGGCGAAATAGGTTTTTCTCCTTTAGTTGATGGTAAACCGCTAAATGATAAAGAATTTGCAAGTCTAGATGAAGGTAAGCGTGCCGATTTTTATGTGTTGTTAGAACAATTAGAAAATCTTCTATCTGAGCGACTTATTGAGTTACCACAGTGGAAACGTATTTCGTCTGACAAGTTACGCAAACTCAAAAATGAAACAGCCGAACATGCTATTCGCCCATTTTTAAAAGAATTAGAGCATGAGTTTGCCAGTAATATTGGGGTTTTAAAATTTCTCTCAAAAGTCAAAGCGCATGTTGTAGATACCGTATTAGAAATACTTGTCGATGAAAGCGTTGAAAACCGAAACGATAAAGATGCGCGTAAATTAATGGTTGAACAGTTCCTACCTAATTTATTAGTTTCGCAAGAAAGTAATGCCGGTGCACCGGTTATTTATGAACAAAATCCGACTTTTCAAAATTTGTTTGGCCATGTAGATTTCGCAAGCTTTCAGGGCAGTACTTATACGAGTTATCGTTTGATAAGAGCGGGTGCTTTACATAAAGCCAATGGCGGTTATCTCATCTTAGATGCAGATAAATTATTGAATCAGCCTTTGGTTTGGGCGCGGTTAAAGTTAGCGCTGAAATCACAAGAAATAACCATTGAAAGCCCTTTTTCAGAATATAGTCAGCCCGGTTCATTTAGCTTACAACCAGAAAAGATACCGCTGAAAGTTAAAGTTATATTGCTTGGCGACCCAGAAATTTATTACATGTTGCAGGATTATGATCAGGAGTTTACCGAATTATTTCGCGTCTTGGCTGACTTTGATCATTACCTTGATAGCAATGAAGAAAATTTAAATGATTACGCACATTTAATTCGACAACGTGCTTATAAGTATAACTACCCGCAAGTGAGTAACGAAGCCGTACTTGAACTTGTACGTTATGCGCTAAGACGCGCGGAGCACCAACAAAAAATATCAGCTAATATCGTACAAGTGAACGATTTGCTCGACGAAGCTTTTTATCTGTGGAGTAAAGGTGGTAGTGAAGGTGAGTTAACTGCAAACCATGTGACATTAGCACTTGCCGCTAAAAAACGAAGAACAGGGCGTATGAGTGAAGCTTGGTTAGGTGAAATAAAAGAAAAACAAGTGCTTATTGATATTGAAGGGCAACATATTGGTAAAGTTAACGGCTTAACTGTTTTAGAAATTGGCGATAGTGTTTTTGGTACGCCAGCACGTATTACCGCTACCGTTTATGCGGGCAGTGAAGGTGTTACTGATATTGAGCGAGAAGTAGATTTAGGTAAGTCTATTCATTCTAAAGGGGTACTATTGCTGACCGGTTATTTAGGACACAAATATGGGCAAGGCTTCCCTGTTTCCATTTCTGCGAACTTAGCGATTGAGCAGTCTTATGGGCATATTGATGGTGACAGTGCATCAATGGCTGAACTTTGCGCCCTTATTTCAGCTATATCTTTATTGCCTATTGATCAAGGGCTTGCGATTACCGGTTCCATTAATCAACACGGTGGTGTGCAATCCATTGGTGGTGTGAATGAGAAAATTGAAGGCTTTTATCGTTTATGTAAAGACGAAGGCTTAACGGGTAAGCAAGGGGTTATCATTCCTAAAACCAATGTTAATAACTTGATGTTAGCCGACGAAGTGATTGAAGCGGTTAAAAATGAGCAGTTTTCTATTTATGCTGTTGAAGACATAGATCAAGCACTTGAACTGTTAATGAATGAATCTGCTGGAAAAATTAGCAAAACAGGTCGTTATCCTCGAAAATCTATTCATGCTCTGGTCTTGAATAAACTATCACTTTTTTCAGACTTATTAAATGGCGCTGACGAGTAGTTAGCGTGCGGTTTATCTCTTATTTCCCCTCTATAAATGTCTGAAAAAATAGTTATTTATCAATTTTAAATTGAATGATTATTGTGCAGACTTTTAAATCTTTTCTATACTCAACCTAAGTCACTTAAATAAGGCTTTTACCCTTTATATATGGGTAATAGCTTTAAGTAAGCTAATTACGGACAGTTAACCGTCCAAGCTATTTACGAAATCTAATATTTTCGTTATAACTTTAAAATAAAAATAACATTTTTCGATAAGTATGCTGTCTATCGGTAAAGCTTTCTTCATTTTAATATGATGAAGCTTCTTGGGGAGCTTGTGTGAATTTATCCAATCAAATCGCTGAAATATGGCCGATAGCGGCATATTTTCTTATTCTTATTGTCATGCTTATTGCCATGATGTTGTTATCTCATATTCTTGGTCCTAAAACACGAAGCCGTGCAAAGAACACACCTTATGAGTCTGGCATTATTGCCGCAAGATCTTCAGGTATGGATAACCATACTCGCTTTACCAATCACTTTTTTTTATACGCCATTTTCTTTGTCATTTTTGACTTAGAAACAATCTATTTGTTTGCTTGGGTTATCGCTTTTGATGAAGTCGGCTGGGCGGGCTTTATTGAAGCTAGCATTTTTATCGGTGTGTTATTAGCTGGGCTGATTTATATCATTCGTATTGGCGCTTTAGATCTTAAACATCGCCACTTACCTTTTCGCCACCAGCGCTCTGTTGAAAATTTAAGGAAAGATTAATCATGAAATGGTCCCTAACGAAAGCAAAGCTTGATGATGCTATGTCGCAAGCTAAAGGTATTTCAGAAGAAGAATTAAACCGCAGTGTCTTTATGGCTAAGCTGGATGACATGGTTAATTGGGGGAGGAAAAATTCTATTTGGCCGTTTAACTTTGGCTTAAGTTGCTGTTATGTAGAAATGGCAACTAGTTTTACTTCACGTCATGACATTGCTCGTTTTGGTGCTGAGGTGATTAGAGCAACCCCCCGTCAAGCCGACCTAATGGTTATTTCGGGTACGTGCTTTCGAAAAATGGCACCGGTTATTCAACATTTGTATGATCAACTATTAGAACCACGATGGATTATTTCTATGGGCTCTTGCGCTAATTCTGGCGGCATGTATGACATTTACAGTGTTGTACAGGGCGTAGATAAGTTTATTCCTGTTGATGTTTATGTACCGGGCTGTCCACCAAGACCTGAAGCACTTCTTGAAGCGTTATTACTTTTACAAAATAGTATTGAACACCAGCCAAGACCCTTAAGTTGGACTGTTGGTGAACAGCATGTTAGCCAAATAACTAAACCTTCACTACGCGATATTAAGCAACAAGAGCGCATTGATGTTACTACCTTAGATCCGCCTGATAGATGTTAGAAAAACAAATAACGATAAATAAAATCAATAATAAAGTAGGACGTTTGATTCATGGCTGAGTTTAATATAAAAGCAAGTAAAGATTGGCATTGTGGTTCGTCAGAGAATACGCTTGATGCACCAGAGCATCACGCAAAACTTAATGAAGAATTAAAAGCAGAGATACTTGCCCAAGCCTCTGATATAGAACTCAAGACAGTGACAGCTATTGAAAATATTGTTGATGGTATTTGTACTTTTTGGGTTGATAAAAGTCAACTGACTAAATTAATGAATGTACTGAAGAATGAGCTCGTGCAACCTTTTGATATGTGCTTTGACTTGGCGGGTATTGATGAAACAACTCGGGAGAATAGAGCACCACATTTACAAGATTTTACCGTGAGTTATCATTTACGCTCCTACCAAAGAAATCAAGATATCCGTATTAAAGTTTCCTTGTCTGCAACTGACAAGTCATTAGCAAGCGTTTGCCATATTTGGCAAAATGCTAATTGGTACGAAAGAGAAATATGGGACATGTTTGGCATTACTTTTAGCGGCCACCCTAACTTACGACGAATTTTAATGCCGGACACTTGGCAGGGGCACCCGTTATTAAAAAAACACCCTGCGCGCGCTACAGAAATGGACCCTTTCACATTATCGCCATACCAACAAGATAAAGAGCAAGCCGCGTTGCAGTTCGACCCAGAGGCTTGGGGAATGAAACGCAAAGATGAAGATAATGACTTCATGTTTTTAAACCTTGGCCCAAACCACCCTAGTGTACATGGCGCCTTTCGTATCGTCTTGCAAATGGACGGTGAAGAAATTGTCGACTGCGTACCTGATATTGGTTATCACCATCGTGGTGCCGAAAAAATGGGTGAACGTCAATCTTGGCATAGTTATATTCCTTATACCGACCGAATTGATTACTTGGGTGGGGTAATGAATAACTTTCCCTATGTCATGGCGGTAGAGAAACTCGCAGGCATTACCGTACCGGATCGCGCGAAAGTCATCCGTATTATGACTTCAGAAATGTTTAGAATCTTAAGTCACTTACTTTTTTATGGCACCTTTGCTCAAGATATCGGCGCGTTATCCCCCATTTTTTATATGTTTATCGACCGTGAAAAATTATTTGGCATTATTGAAGCATTTACTGGCGCAAGAATGCATCCAAGCTGGTTTCGCATTGGTGGCATTGCCCAAGACTTACCAAAAGGATGGGATGTAATGGTTCGCGATTATGTGAATTACTTACCAAAGCGCTTAGATGAATATGAAAAAATGGTGATGCAAAATTCTATTTTGAAACAACGTACGGTTGATGTTGGCGCTTACTCAAGCCAAGAAGCTATTGATTGGGGCATAACCGGTCCCGGCTTACGAGCAACCGGTTATTCATGGGATCTTCGTAAACAACGACCTTACAGTGGTTACGACCAATTTGATTTTGAAGTCCCTCTTGGGCATAAGGGCGATTGTTATGATCGTTGCCGGGTACGAGTTGAAGAAATGAGACAAAGTATTCGCATTATCGAACAATGTTTAAACAATATGCCGGAAGGACCTTATAAAGCTGAGCACCCTCAAACCACACCTCCTGATAAGGCTAAAACGATGCAAGACATCGACAGCTTAATTCCACATTTTGTCAATGTTTCGTGGGGGCCGGTAATTCCCGCAGGGGAAGTTTCAATGTGTGTTGAAGCTACAAAAGGGATTATGGGCTATCACCTGATTAGTGATGGTAGCACCATGAGTTATCGCACCCGTATTCGTACGCCAAGTTTCGCACATTTACAAATGTTGCCATTAATCAGTAAAGGTCAAATGGTTGCTGACTTAATTGCTACCTTAGGTAGTGTCGATTACGTTATGGCTGATGTAGACAGATAGGAATTAAATATGAAAAGTGACGTTATCTCCATGGAGAAAATTTCGACCGTTACCATAGATTATCGACAATACCTATCGACTACTGAAGTAGCCGCGATAGAGCATGAAGTCAGTATTATGGAAACACCAGAAGCTGCAGGAATAGAAGCCTTAAAAATAATACAAGAACATCGAGGATGGGTTAGTGACGATAGTTTATATGCCATTGCAGATTTATTGAATATGCCAGAAGCAGAGCTTGAAGGTGTTGCCACCTTTTATAATTTAATTTACCGCCAAGCCGTAGGGCAGTTCGTTATTCATCTCTGTGACAGCGTTGCCTGTCACTTAACTGGCTATGAAGACATTTATCAAACGATAAAGTCGCACTTAGGTATTGATTACGGGCAAACGACTCTTGATGGCAAGTTCACCTTTTTAACAAATGTCTGTTTAGGTGGCTGCGATAAAGCACCGAGTATGATGATAGGTAAACAACATTATCAATATTTAACCCCTGAAAATGTCGTTGAAGTCTTAGTTGGATTAGCAACGCAGGAGAGTGAAAATGACTGAAGTTATGCGTCCACTCACCCAATTGGTTAATCTACAATCACCTCTGTCACTCTATAATTTTATTAGCGAAAGCTGTTTTCAAAGTGCCAGTAAAACATCCTATGAGCATCAATATTTAACCCCTGAAAATGTCGTTGAAATCTCAGTTGATTTAGCAAATCAGGAGAGTAAACATGACTGAACTTATGAATCGTCCACTAACCAAATTGGTTAATCTACAATCGCCATTGTCATTAAGTCAATATATTAGCGAAGGCGGTTATCAAGGAGCTAGTAAAGCGCTGCATGAATATAGCCCTAAGCAAGTTTTAGACTTAGTAAGCAGTTCAGGATTAAAAGGCCGTGGCGGGGCAGGTTTTCCAACAGGGATGAAATGGAGCTGTGTGCCTATGTTTGAAGATGATGACGCCAACGCACCCGAATTTAAATATCTGGTAGCCAATGCTGATGAGATGGAACCGGGTACGTTCAAAGACCGTTATTTATTAGAAGGCGTACCACATCAATTAGTCGAGTCGATGATCATTGGCGCTTACACCATGACGGCAAATCGAGGATATATTTTCTTGCGCGGCGAATATCATCTTGCAGCCAAACGTTTACAGCAAGCTATCGACGAAGCCTATCAAAATAACTGGTTAGGAAAAAATATTCAAGGTAGCAAATTTTCTTTTGATTTATACGTACACACCAGTGCTGGTCGTTATATTTGCGGTGAAGAAACCGCATTGATTAATGCATTAGAGGGGCGCAGAGCTATTCCAAGAGCTAAGCCACCTTTTCCTCAAATGAGTGGCTTATTTGGAAAACCTACTGTAGTTAATAATGTCGAAACGTTAAGTAATTTACCTCATATCCTTAAACATGGCGCCGAATGGTTTAAAGCGCTGTCACCGGATAGCGACGCAGGTACGAAAATTTATGCCGCTTGTGGACGAGTAAAAACGCCCGGTTTATGGGAGCTACCCATGGGCACAACGATACGAGAGATTCTGTATCAACATGCAGGTGGTATGGCAGATGGCCTAAAATTACGAGGATTACTACCTGGTGGTGCATCAACAGATTTTCTTTTACCTGAGCATCTTGATACGCCCATGGACTTTGACTCTATTTCCAAGGCAGGAAGTCGTCTGGGAACAGGTGGTTTAATTGTCTTAGATGATAAAAGTTGCCCTGTGGCCATGGTGCTTAATTTAATTAAATTTTTTGCACAAGAGTCATGTGGCTGGTGTACACCTTGCCGTGATGGCACACCTTGGGCGGTAGAAGTGCTGACACGTATTGAAAATGGTCGTGGCCGCAAAGAAGATCTTGATACCTTACATAACCTCTGTGATTTTATGTGGCTCGGAAAAACGCATTGTGCGCTTGCCCCTGGAGCCGTTGAACCCTTAAAAAGTGCTTTACGCTATTTTATTGATGATTTTGAACAACACATAGAGCACGGCTGTTGCTCATATAAGCAAAGTACAAATCAACAAACCAAGCTTAAAGGACATTATCATGGGTGATAAAGAAATGGCCTCATCGCAAAAAGTGACTGTATATATTGACGATATTGCTTATCAAGTCAGTAAAGAAAATAACTTACTTGCTGGCGTATTATCTCAAAAGCTCAATTTACCTTATTTTTGTTGGCATCCTTCGATGGGATCCGTGGGAGCCTGTCGACAGTGTGCGGTAACTCAATATCAAGATGAAAATGATACACGTGGTCGTTTGGTTATGGCATGCATGACACCAGTTAGAGATGGCATGCGTATTGGATTACAAGATAATAGCGCTGAAAAATTTAGAGAACAGGTGATCAGCGCCATGATGACTAACCATCCTCACGACTGTCCAGTTTGCGCTGAAGGTGGTGAATGTCATTTACAGGATATGACCGTCATGACAGGTCATAGCTCGCGAGATTATCAAGGTAGTAAACGTACGTTCAATAATCAAAATTTAGGCGAGCTCGTTGGTCATGAAATGAATCGTTGCATTACTTGTTATCGATGTACGCGTTTTTATAATGACTATGCTGGCGGGAAAGATTTTGGTGTCTACGGTTCAAGAAACCAGGTTTATTTTGGTCGACAAAAAGACGGTACGTTAGAAAGTGAATTTAGTGGAAATCTAGTAGAAGTTTGCCCTACAGGGGTTTTCACCAACAAGGTGTTCTCCGCACATTATACGCGTAAATGGGATTTACAGTCGGCACCTTCTGTATGTGCGCATTGTTCAGTGGGCTGCAATACCAGTATTGGTGAACGTTATGGCTCTGTTCGCCGCGTGATGAATCGTTATAATTCTGAAATCAACGGTTACTTTTTATGTGACCGTGGGCGTTATGGAATAGGCTTTGTCAATGGTGAACAGCGTGTAAAAAAAGCGCAAGGTATTCGCCAGCAATCTCCTGAACAATTAAGCCGTTTAGATGTATCAAAAGCCTTGTCACACCTTAGGGGCAAACGTTTTATTGGTATTGGTTCAGCACGCGCATCATTAGAAGCTAATGTTTATTTGAAAAAAATTGTTGGCGCAGAGCATTTCTCTGCGGGTTATAGTCATCAAAAAATGAAGGTGGCAAGCGAACAGCAAAAGCTTCTGCATTATGCGCAATCAAGCGGAGAAATTCTCAGCCTAGGTGATATTGAAAAGTGCGATTTTATTCTTACCATTGGTGAGGATATAACAAAATCATCACCAAGAATGGCATTGTCGATTAGGCAAGCTTGCCGGAATGCTGGTATTGAAAAAGCCGCTGGTATAGGCGTAGCTTCATGGCAAGACAGTGCGGTACGTACTATTAATGGCAAACTTAATACGCCTTTCTTTTCTATGCACACCGCAGCAACTAAACTTGATGAGCTTACCGAGCAACACTTACTATTAAATCCTGATGAAATAGAAGAAATGGTGTTAATACTCACTAATGCTATAACTTCATTAATAATTGAAGACTTCGATAATGACCATGAAAAACAACTAGCGAAACTCTCGACTCGTCAGCAACTTTTTATTAGCAGTTTAACCACTAAATTAATGGCGGCAAAAACGCCCTTAATTATCACAGGCGATAGTTTATCTAGTACAAAAATATTAGCTGCAATTGAAAAACTGACAAATTGTTTAGCGCAAGAGAAATTGACGACAAAATTGAACTTAGTTGTACTTTCTGCTGCGAGTAATAGCTTTGGTCTATTGTCATTACTCGATAGTACTTCGTTGTCAACTGAGCAGATTTTATCTCAGCTCAGAGCAAAAGAAGTTGATGGCGTTATTTGTTTAGAACAAGAATTAGCCGCTTTCACCGATGACGAACTAGCGCTAATAAGATCGAATGTAGAAACAATTATAGTGCTTGATCATACACATAGCAGAGTCTCCGACTTTGCTGATATTGTTTTTCCGGTTGCTGCAGTCAGTGAAGGGAATGGTCATTATGTTAATTACCAAGGGCGAGTGCAACGGTATAACCAGGTGCACGCTCCACTATTACCTATTTTAGACAGTTGGAAATGGTTGGCATTAATAGAAGAATCTTTTGAATCATCAACAATGCCAACGGCGATACTGCGTAAAAGCAAAATCGAACCCATCAATAACTTAACGCAATTACATCGCTATTTTGCAGAGTCACTTTCTACGTGGCCCTTGGCTAATAAAGAAGGTATTAAAGCGGCTGATAACAACAATGGAAATAATCAGCCGGTGGCTCGGATGACAAAGCGTGCCAGTGGAAGAACTTCTCAAGCGGCTAACTACTCTATTCATGAAGCTAAGGTCACCCAAGATCAAGAATTGCTTTATAGCTTTTCGATGGAAGGAAATAAGCCCAATACCAATACCAATAATGCAATGCCATTTACTTGGGCACCAGGTTGGAATTCTAATGAGTCGATTAATCATTATCAGGTCGATATTGAAGGACCACTCATTAATGATATCGAAAATGATGAATACTTATCTTTTGTGCATTCACTCATCGCTTTAACACCTGACGGAGAAGAAATCGGTAAAGGCAAAGCAGAGTTAGAAAACACATCACTTGTTTATTTTCCGCAAGGCTCTTTATTTAAAGGGGAGTGGCAATCGGCCAGCACGGCAGAATTTAAACTACTAACACATGATGCAGAGAAACATCTTACCATTTACTTATCAAATACATCAGCTGAGCTCCAGGGATGGGACAATGGACAATGGCTAAAAATTA
>MAAB01001464.1_pt1 | contig 21321 bp, 15 predicted proteins | sample 1115991 | NCBI WGS metagenome assembly MAAB01 (sample SAMN04961124, study PRJNA320927) | seawater metagenome | isolation source: sample BD02T18 sea water enriched with oil for 18 days | place: USA:Gulf of Mexico | collected 2013-07-27
TCTATTGAAAATAATATTTTGCAGGTTGTTATGAATAGCGAAGATGCTAGTAAAGAGAGCAGTAAAGAGAGCAGCCAAGATAAGCTATATTCAAGAGTGAGTGGCCCAGGAAAGGGGGCAGCCATGGTTGAGACGATCGTTGGCTGTAAATGGTCTTTAACTGTGTATCAGCTTTTAGCCAATGACATTAATCGCCCTGGTGAAATGGTACGCTCGGTAGAAGGACTAAGCACAAAGGTATTGAACCAGTGCTTACGTAAGAATTTAGATTTTGGTATTCTTGAAAAAATATCGTACCCGGAAATTCCGCCACGGGTGGAGTATCAAGTGACAGAGTTTGGGCAGAAGTTTATGGTGATTATGCAATCACTGCAGGAGCTGCAAGTAGAAATAGAAATGAATAGTTAATCTTAGGTTGCTGAGAATACACTGAATCTAACTTTTCATATGTAACTTAGTACCTTAATTAACCAAGAATTCAATGATTATGCCAAGCTCTTTTGAGCAGTTTTAATGGGCTATAGATTGCTGTAGGCTTACTGTTTTAGTTTCCTTCCACCGCTACAGTTTGTATCGCTATTCACCACTCCACAGCTGCTATACGTAAATTTCTCGACCTTGACTCTGGCTAGTGATAACTGTTTGCGGATGTTATCTGTTGATATATTTAATACTTGTCTGGTTTCAGCATGATCCATTCCATAATATCACCTAATATATAGGCTAAGCGCTGTTCCACTCATTACCCAGAGTGCAATATGCGGGCAATGTCATTGGCGATAAACACTTCATGGCCTTTAGTGTATTTAAATTCGAGACTGATCTGAAAATTGCTCTCAAACATTTGTTTAAACATATTGGGATCAGTGATGGCAGTGCCGGGTTCAAACATTACTACTGTACCTTTTTCGCAGGTGCCCTGTATCGTTTGAATGTCCTTTTTATGGAACTCGGCAGTCATTATTACAACGATTCGTAATACTTTAGCGGATTCAGAAGTTATGTATTTCTCATTTATAAGTAATGCACACTGAAATATTTCAGGTATATAACTTAGACGGTTCAGCTCAATGATGTGTGACACATTTTGATGAATTTATTTTCCCTAGAATATTAGACTGTCGAAATAGAAAGCCGACGCAGCATTGGAAAATATTATGGGCAAGATCTTTAGCGACATAGGCAACTTGCGATAATAATAACGGCTTATTCTAAGGGTGCCTATCTAGGAAAATAATCCTAGACTAGGTGTTGAAAAAAATAAATTAAGTTCTTGCGAAATAGATTTATTATCACAATGTGCCAACTAGCCATCATTAAATGTGCCCAGCTAAAATAGGAGTCTCATTAATTTGCTTTTTTATTAACTTGTCCTAGGCTGAACTAGGTAGTAAATGTAAGAAGTTGTATCTCAGCATGGATGGCGAGTATGGTAGATCTGGCGTTGCAATTAATTGGAGAAACACTCGACCGATTTTTGAGCAATCGTTTTTCATTAGAAGAATCAATTGTAAAAATAAATCGGGTCGTTGATCAAGAAGGGAAGCGCCCTGAAGGCAACAGCAATCAGGTTATATTATGCTTGATTAACCTAGCGCAAGAAACCAATAGCCAATATTACAATAGACCAACTACCGGTAAAGATGGCATAGCCACATCATATCAGCCGTCTATGCACTTCAATATAGAACTTGTATGCGTTGCTGATTTTGATGCTTATGACGAATCCCTGCGTTTTCTTGGCGCTATACTCGAATTCTTCCAAAGTAACCCTTCTATTTCCTTTAATTCTGATGATCGTGATAAACAACTAAATGAAAAAAATACTCTACGGTTAGATATCGAATCAGAATCTTACTTTAATACCCATAATTTATGGAGCTCAATTGGCGCGAAATACCAGCCTTCTATTATTGTCAGAGCAAGCCATATCACTATTGATGGAAGAAGTATCATAAAGCGCAGTCGAATAGTTGAAACAGTAGAGGTTGCTAGTTGATGAATCGTCTGATTAATATAAATATTGAGCACCCTTATTTTGGGACATACTTTTTCCGACATTTTAGTTGGAAAATTGATGCTATCTCGGCTCTATGTTTAGATAGATATCAGTTACTGCTACGCAACGATTTATCTAGCGAGAGTAGTATTTCGCTTTATTACTTTGGTAAAAATCCAATCGTAGCTGTCGTTTCAAAAATAGCATCATTTTTAAGTGAAAAATCAATTTTTATAGATGTATTGGGCCCCTCAAAGTCATTCTTAATGGCGACTGAAAAGTCGTTAGATAGTAGGAATACATTGGTATTTTCGAATGTAAATTCTAATTCAAAAGATGTTAGTGAAAACAAAACTCAAGATGGAATAAAAAGACTGACTGTTCAGGAATTACCAAATGTCAGAGATGATATTGTCTGCCGTATTATTTTAAATTCGGATGCCTTGCAGAAAGATTTGATTGCTGGTATCGATGAATATTCCTTAAAAATTACTTCGCGTATGCTGCCGCGTTCCTACTATATTAAAAACCTTGAACATAATCAGAAACGTACATTAAAGATTATATCTCGTAATCATATTTCTTTTACTTGTGATGAAGCGCCAAGAGTAATTAATGGTGAGGAATACCTTGTCTTTAAGTCTGGAAATACGGCCTTGCCTCTCAAGCTTGATGAAGGTGATTTTTTATCTCTTATCGAAGAAGAAAATATAGATGGCGAATTAGAAAGTATTCGTGAAAATGTATTAATTAAGAATTTACCAGCCCCATCAGAAGATGATTTATCAGTAATAAACATAGATGGAAAAGTACAAATGTGTTTCGACATATTTGTATATTTATAGTTATAAAACAAGTTATAAAGTGAGGGAAGCAGGATGCCGACGACAGCTAAAACACCAGGCGTATATATCAACGAAGTAAATGGATTTCCGAATTCAGTCGTACCTATTGAAACCGCAGTGCCAGCGTTTATTGGTTACACTCCAATAGCAGAATACGAAGGAAAATCGTATTTGAATAAGGCACAAAAGGTATCAACATTTGCCGAATTTAAGGCGATTTATATGCTGGAAGATCCCGCGCCTCCAGCTGATCCGGTCAAACAGTACAAGCCTGAATATTACTTGGTACCGCAAAAAACAAAACCAGAGAGTGGTGATTACGTAACCATTGTCGGAAAATTCTATTCAATTCTTCCTGATCCAACGACCGTGTACTATATGTACAACGCCATACGTTTGTTTTTTGAGAACGGCGGTGGTGATGCTTTTATCGTATCCATAGGTAGTTATGGAGATATTGCTGGTAAACCAATGGACGTTAAGGAAACTCATATTGTTAACCCTAACGTTCAGCTGGCAGATTTACAAAAGGGGTTGGAGCCTCTTATGTTTGAGCAAGAGCCTACGATGTATTATTGCCCAGATGCTACTCTAATGCCGGTTGCGCAAAATGGAACCGTTATGCAGGAGATGTTGCTTCAAGCTGAAAAAATGCAAACGGTAGTATGCTTATTTGACATTATAGGAGGGCGAGAGCCCGATCCAATAATGTTCGAAAATGATATTAAAAACTTCCGCAATAATACTGGCTCTCAAGGCCTTAAATACGGCGCGGCATATTACCCTTTCGTTATGACAACAATAATACAGGCTGGTGAAATTGATTTTACATCTCTATTCGGCGGTGATGTAAGTAAGCTCGGTGCCATTATAAATCCTGCAGGAAACCAAGATCCTGTAACGACTCAGCTATTGGATATGATGGATGATCCCAAGTCTCACGACATGACGAATAAGCAACTTCATACGGCACTAATGAATGCTAATAAACCATATGCTTTGATCGTCAAGCATGTCACCGCAGATGCAAGTATTTTACCTCCTTGCGGAGGGATGGCTGGTATTTACACAATAAATGATCAAGAAAAAGGTGTATGGCATGCCCCTGCCAATGTAAGCATGGTAGGCGTTTCTGGACTGCCATTAAGATTAAATGATCATCAGCAAGAAAACTTAAATGTCGATGCTATCTCTGGAAAGTCAGTAAACGCTATTCGATTCTTTAATGGTCAAGGAATCTTAGTTTGGGGAGCACGAACACTCGATGGTAATAGTGAAGATTGGCGATATGTTTCAGTGCGCCGAACCATGACCTTCATTGAACAATCTGTGAAGCTTGCAGCTCGAGCGTATGTCTTTGAGCCCAATGACGCGAATACTTGGGCAGCGGTTGATGCCATGATTAATGATTTTCTTACCAATGTTTGGAAAGAAGGTGGCTTACAGGGCGGACAACCAGCGGATGCATTTCAAGTGATCATTGGGCTTGGCTCTACGATGACACCAGAAGATCTACTAAATGGATATATGAACGTTACCGTAAAAGTTGCAGTAGTAAGACCCGCAGAATTTATCGAGATAACCTTTCAGCAAGAGATGGCTAAATCGGGATAGTTTTAAAAAATAATTAAACAATCTATTAAATAATCTATTAAACAAACAAAAGGAACATTGTTATGGCTGATGATGGCAGCAAAGAAGGCGCAACCTGGCCTATGCCCAAATTCCGTTTTGAAGTGGACTTGGGAAAAGAACTAAAAGGAATTGCATTCCAAGAAGTTTCAGGAATGGATAAAGAAGTTCAGGTCATCGAGTATCGAAAGAGTAATAGTAAACTATTCTCCACCGAAAAAATGCCCGGTATTGTTAAATACGGCAACATTACTATGAAGCGAGGAGTCTTCGTTAAAGATAATCGTTTTTGGGACTGGATGAACGAAATTAAGATGAACACTATTAAACGAAGAACGGTGTTGATCAAGCTCCTCGATGAAGATGGCAAAGTTACTATGCAGTGGATATTACGTAATGCTTGGCCAACAAAAATATCGGGAACGGATCTAAAGTCTGACGACAGTTCAGTAGCAATCGATACACTTGAGATTGCTCACGAGCAATTGATTGTTAAGAATGGATGATTTTTACACAGGATTTTATTTTGACGTAGCTTTTTTAGGACTTGAAGGTTTTGAGAAAATGTCCTTCTCTGAAGTTTCAGGTCTCGAAAAGGAGATAAAAACTGAAGAAGTCACATGCGGCGGTGAAAATAGATTTAAATACAAACTTCCACTAGGAAGTAGCAGTCCTAACTTGGTGTTGAAGGGAGGCGTTTCAAAAACTGAGAGCTTATTAGCACTATGGGGTAGCAATACTCTAGGCAATTCACTTAGTGAGCCTATTATGACGAAGGACTTGCAGGTTAGATTGTTGAATTCATCAGGATTCTGCTGTTATCAATGGAGTTTTTTTAATGCTTATCCAGTGAAATGGCAGTTCTCAGATCTTACTTCTAAAGAGGGAAGCATCCTTATTGAAACAGCAGAGATTGCTTATCAACGTAGTGAAAGTAAGAGAATTTTAATTGGCTAATAGAAGAGATGATATATGACGGTTGAAATTCGTGAGATCGTAATAAAAACGGAAATAGTCACAAAGAGAAATCGTGATGGCGATGCTATTGATGCTCATTATATAGAAAAGATGAAAGGGAAAATTGTAAGAGAATGTATTGAGTCAATTAAAAAAGATAAAAAATCGGGATTTCGAAACCGGTGATCGATAATTCTTAATTTGAAGGATGGTATGTTGTCATGGATAAGATGATATTTACGGCTTATAAAGATGGTGATTTTCAAGAAAAAGCAGGTTTCACTTATGACGCAATGCTTAATCCTGAGAAAATTGATTTAGATAGGACGATAAAATATGTTGATAAACCAAAACCTGGAGCATCAAAAAATTCTCCTGAATTTAGCAGTGCAGGAGGGAGTCAATTAAGTTTCGAATTGATCGTTGATTGTACTGGAGTCGTTGATTCAAAAAAAACAGACCTACCAAAAAATTTAGCCGGTTTTAAGAAAGTTGTATATGACTATAATGGGACCGTGCACAGACCTAACTTTGTCAGAATCACTTGGGGAGAGGGGCTAGATTTTAAAGGTGTTTTAACATCTATGAAGGTCATCTATACGCTTTTTACTCCATCAGGTAAGCCATTGCGAGCAAAGGTATCTTTAAGCTTTTCTTCTTATGTAAGCCCTAAGCAAGCAGCCAAAGAAGAAGACAAAAATTCACCTGATATGACGCACATAATACCTGTGGTCGAAGGTGATACTTTAGCCAACCTGTCATTCGGTACCTATCAAACAACAGAAATCTGTATTCCTCTCGCTCGTTTTAACGACTTAAATCGCTTTCGGAATCTGCAGCATGGTCATGACTTAATATTTCCACCATTAGTAGCAGGAGCAGGGTAGTGTCCGACGAAGGCGTAGTCTCATTTAAAATAAAATCAGATGGCGACTTAATACCTGATAGCTATCAAGTTATGTCAATTGAAACCGAACAGCAGGTTAACGGCATAAGTTCAGCGACTGTTGTATTAAGTGAGCCGTGTACGAGTAATAAACAATTTCCGACAAGTTCATCCGATCATTTTTTACCGGGCAAAAAAATCGGTATTGAAATGGGACAAGGTACAGAACTAAGCAAACTATTTTCTGGAATAGTGACATCTCAAGGAATCAGTATGGACTCGGTTTCTGGTACTACATTAACGGTGAATTGCCAAGATGAAGCCGTACAAATGGTATCAGCTCGTAATAACGCTACGTTCCCGAAAATGAAAGACAGCGCAGCAATCTCTCAAATCATCGGCAACTATTCGGGTCTCGATGCTTCTGTTACCGCGACAGATACAGAACTCCCCTTATTACAACAATACAATTGCTCTGATTGGGATTTTATCGTTACGAGAGCAGAAGCCAATGGTTTAATCGTGGTGAATGAAAACGCTAAGGTATCCGTCATCAAGCCGGATGCAGATACCAGTTCAGTGGCTACGCTTAAAGCCGAAGATAATTTATTGGAGTTTTCTGCTGATCTTAATTCGCTAGGACAAATAGGTAGTGTTAAAGCCAGTGCATGGGACCCAGCAAGTCAGGATGTTATAGATCAAGAAGTCAATGACGATGCTTCTGGAGCAGGAAACTTAACCAGCAAAAAGATAGCAGAGTCAGTAGGAACGAAAGAGCCAGGGATGATGACAACCAGTTATGCCAGTTCCGATGACCTAAAAGATTGGGCAAATGCGCGGGTTGTTAAAAGTACATTTAGTAAAATAAACGGTACTGCGGTTTGTAATGGAACCGATAAAATTAAAGTAGGTAGTTACGTTACTCTCGAAGGAATGGGAACTCGCTTTAATGGAGATCATCTCGTATCTGCTGTAAGCCATTCGATGGAAGATGGATTTTGGAAAACTCGAATTGAGCTGGGCTTGTCTTCCGCTTGGTATAGTGAAATGCGACCAGATATAACAGCACCTTCCGCATCGGGATTGCTGCCAGGAATTGAAGGGCTATGTAGTGCGGTAGTAAAAAAAATTAATGATGATCCAGATAGCGGCTTTCGGGTGATGATAGATCTGCCCATGTTCAATGATGATGATACCGCCGTTTGGGCGAGGTTAGCTCAAGGTTATGCATCTGATGGTGCTGGTTTTTTCTTTTACCCAGAAGTCGACGACGAGGTGATTGTCGGGTTCTTAAACAATGACCCACGCTTTCCTGTCATCCTTGGTGGAGTTTATAGTGGAAAGCGCAAGCCACAATCTGATTTCACCCCTGATGAAAAAAATAGTAAGAAGGCCATTATTACTAAATCCAATTTACAGCTAATTTTTGATGATGAAAATAAAGTCATTACGATTAAAACGCCTGGTGATAATAGCTTGGTGCTAGATGATAAGAACAAAAAAATAGAGATAAAAGACCAGAATGGAAATTCGGTCGTTATGAGTGATTCTGGCATAACTATTAAAAGTGGCAAAGATATAACCTTTGAAGCAGATCAAAAAATCTCAATCAAAGGAAGCCAAGGTATTACGCAAGAAGCATCTGGTGGTGATATTTCACTTAAAGGAATGAATGTAAAACACACTGCGGATACTGAATTGTCGCTTAAAGGGAATGCTACTGCCAGTGTGCAGGGGGGCTCCGAACTGACATTGAAGGGCGCCATGGTAATGATTAATTAAATACAGAACAAGGAAGAGTTCTTATGCCTCCAGCAGCACGATTGACTGATATGCACACTTGCCCAATGGTTACGCCAGCAATCCCACCAATTCCTCACGTTGGTGGACCTATTACAGGGCCAGGTGAACCTACTGTAATGATAGAAAAAATGCCTGCAGCTAAGGTTGGCGATATGTTGGTATGCGTTGGCCCACCTGACAGTATCGTAAAAGGATCCTCAACGGTAATGATTGGAGGTGTTCCTGCCGCACGATTGGGAGATCAGACTGCACACGGTGGTGAGATCGTATTGGGTGCATTTACCGTGATGATTGGAGGCTGAAATTGAAACAGGAAAAAAGTTTTTGGGGGAGTGGCTGGTCGTTCCCGCCGACCTTTACATTAGATGATCATCAATTAGTAACCACTCATGGCGCTGAAAATATCCAGCAATCTATTGATATTATCATCGCTACTCAAAAAGGAGAGCGTAGTCTTATGCCCAATTGGGGAATGGATTTAAACAGCTTTTTATTCGGTCCGCTTACAGGTGGGGTAAAAAATGAAATTATTAGTTCAATTCGGTTAGCACTGTTAAATTTTGAACCAAGAATTCGTGTGCTGGATATATCCGTAGAGCAGATGCCAGATAGCGCAGCTCATGTAGGAGTATTTATCGAATATCTAATTAAAAAAACAAATACCCGTCACAACCACGTATATCCATTCTCTGATCTAGAGGGTACTAATTTAGTTACCCCTATTCCTAGGTAACTCAATGCTTCGTAAAAAGGATATAACGCCAAATCAGTTAGTGCCCACGAAAGCAATATTGGATAATCGCCGCTTATTAGATCGTTTGCGATATTTAATTAAACTTAGTAAAGAAGTTAACTTTTATGATGCTAATAATCAAAGAAATGGAGATTGGTCTCCTTTTCTATTAAAAGATCCGTTAATTTTTAACGCCTGGTTAAGCGAAGCGCAGTATCGCGAGCCTTGCCAAGAATTCTTAGGCATTACTCATCAACTAGAAAATATTTTTGAAAATTCAGACTTTGATGCTAATTGGAGTGACGAAACTCAATTAATGATGATGCGCCAGTTAGGTCGAAATCTGGCATCGTTATTCGAGGAATTACACCGTTGGTTTTCGATAATTAGCATGCATCATAGTCAGCAAGACTTCGGTAATGGTATTTTAATTGGCTTGCAAAGAGACATGTCTCCTCAGCTCAGAAGATTTCTATCGATTCAGAATTTTCTGATAGATCTAGCTCCCCAGTGTGAAGATTTATCTGGCTTAGACCTTAATATGGTTGAGGAGTGCTGGGCTAATTCAGGACCGTTTAATGGGCTCGAAGAAACGCCTCTTGCTGATGCTCTTGGAGAAGATTTTACTAGTCCAAAATCTTGTCTAAAAATTATGAAAAATATGCATGAAGTTGTATTTGGGTTCTACCTTCGAAGTACAGAGCAGGGCGCAAAAGATTATAATCGCTTATTATCAGGTTTTTCAGGTAAACCAGATACTTCTTTAGTGATAGCACTAGCTTCTCGGTTAGATGATTATAGTGATCAATTAAATAGTTTTGTTGGCCGCCAATTAGATTTCTATTATGAAAGTATTTTAAAGGGATCACCTGAAGGCGAAGTAGCGGATGAAGTTTTTTTGTGCGTAAAGCTGATCAAGGATATTGAAATACTGGATATTCCTAAGGGAACCTTATTTAAAGCAGGTGTCTATTCCGATAAAAAGCCAATCCTTTTTGAAGCAGTAACAACTGAATCATTAAATGCAGCTAGTATTGAATCCATATTAACCTTACGCCATATGTCTAAAGGAAATGGTGAGTTTGAATTATTAAGTAGGGGAACCTCAGACTGCCTAGGAAAAGACGCTCAAAAGTCACTTCTTTCTGGAAGAAATGAGTTTGGGCAGGATCTATTTGGCTGCCAACAAGGTGAGCCTACTAAATCCGAGATTATGATAGCTTCCCCTTTATTGTGTTTAAGCAGCGGACAGAGAACGTTAGTGGTTACCTTAGGTCTGACCGCCAGTTTCAAGGTTGAGCAACTTATTGGTTCCGATATTTTTATGTCAACAGCGAGCGGTTGGCAGCCAGTTAAAGAAATAAACTGGGTTCAAAAAGAAGAGGCAAGCATTCAGCTGGCTATTACTCTTGATACTCAGTTTCCACCAATTCAACGCTGCATAAAAGAGCCGACAAACCTCGAATCACGTTGGCCTTTGTTAAGAATTTCGATGGGCCCCAAGGTGAATCTTACACAGCGGGTAGTTATCGAAACGATTAAACTGGATATTGATGTTGATAATGCACAAGCGGTTTTTAGTAGTGATGGTGGAATATTAAAGTCAGCAACTTTAGCGTATCCATTTGGACCTGTACCTAACTCCGGAAGAAATCTTAATATTCATCTTCCTGAGCTTTATGTCAAACCATTAACCGCACTAACAGTATCGTTGAGTTGGAACAAACTACCTTCAAATTTTGAAGACTATTATTCGTTTTATAATGAGTACATAGAAATAGCTACAGATCAGTTCACTAACACATGTTTCCGCATTGAAGGGCAGCAGTTATCCGAAGGACAATGGCAACCCTTAGCCTTCATGCCAGAGTCACTATTTTCTCAAGATGAATCTGGTCATAATTCCCCATACTCTAGCTTTTCTATTGATACGGAGCAGGGTTTATATTGCTTACCCTCTATAAAGAATGAACAGTCTCTATATGAGACTCAGAAGCAAGCGCTATTAAGGTTAACCTTAGACGTATCCCTGTATGGTTTTGGCCATGAGTTGTACCCTTCTGTTATTGCATCTTGGTCACTAAAGCAATCACAGCAGTCTGCGGTAAAAGACAGTACCACTAATAATCAAATTTCTACTGCACCACCATTGCCTTGGGTTCCACAAGTCAAAGGAATGACTTTGAGTTATAAGAGCTCAGCTATTATAGATTTTCGTAGCCAATCTAATGAAACGTCATTACAGCTGTTTCATCAAAGTGCGCTTTCACACTATCTTGCATACGATTCAAATTCCTCAGTCGCTAATTCGAATGCTTACCCCTTACCAGCTCCTTCTATATCAGACGACAAAACATCAGATCCTTTATTACCAACACTGTTCCCATTAAGTAACAAAGCAGGAGTTGTCTACCTTAGTTTTAATAATGCCAGCCCAGAGCTGCCAATCAGCTTGCTGTTTCAAATGTCTAGTTTAGGAGCCACAAGAAGCTTGTCATCAGCACCAGTAAGCTTTTACTACTTATCCACATCCGGTTGGTCGTCATTTATTCCTTTAAAAGATGAAACTCATAGATTAACGACGAGTGGAATATTGACGCTGCAGTTACCAAAGGATGCCACTATAGACTCTAAGCTTTATCGAACCAGTGGCTATTGCATAGCCATTGCGAATGATTCTGAAAATGGTAATAGAGGAAGGCCTGTCCTGATTGATACGCAGGCAATCCGAACTCGTCGTATACTGCCAACCGGGCTTAAAGATGGAGAACCACTTCAGCTGGCTGCGTTCACTATCAAAGGCCCAAATACTAAAATTAACGGTCTCCAGAGCGTATCACAATCATTCCCTTCATTTGCTGGCCGAGAACGAGAAGATAAAAAGGGATTCAAGCAACGCCTTAGTCAGCGAATTAGGCACAAAAGTAGAGCCGTGAGCCGATATGACTTCGAATGCTTGTGTCTAACCTATTTACCACAAGCCTATTTAGCGCGTTGCATATGTGATCCCAATAATCCCTCAAATTTATCGTTAGCGGTTATTGGTAGTCATAAACATAGCCCTTCCGTAGTCCCGCCACAAATTGGTTCAGATAGTTTAAATTATGTCGAAGTACAGCTTGCTCAAAAATCTTCGAGTTTTTCAACTATACGAGTATTTAACATGCTTCATCAGCCCTTACGTATTAGTGCAGAGGTACGTTTTCAAAATGACCATGGCTCTAAACGAGAGTGTGGGCAAATTGCTGAGTTAATACGAAGTTATATGTCTCCGTGGTGTGAGCAGCCAAATCCGTCAACTGATCCAAGTAAGGGATTTCATCGAGTCGACATTTTGAATTTAATCAGTGCCCAATCAGGAGTTACTCAAGTAACCTCGTTAGTGATTGAAACCGGTGAAAATAATAATGGGGAGTGGGTTTACCAAGAAAAAACGGATGGTGTTCTTTATCCAATGAGTGCGCAATATGTATTCGTAGCGGACGCCGCAATAGATATCAAAAATGTGGTCAACGAATCACGAAATATGGAATCGATATCATGACATCAGGTAATAGTATCGCTGAATCGATAACCCTCGATGAGCTACCAGAGACATCTGATTTTTTGAAACAAAAGGAATTAACCCTATCGTATGTTAAGCGTTTTTTTGATGGCAGCTGGAGTAATTTCAATGAAAGTGATCCTGGAATCACGATCATGGAGCAACTGGTATATGGGCTAACAGAGCTAGGGTATTGTAATGATTTTCCTGTCGAGGATGTTTTGAGCAATGAGTTTGGTCAGCTTGAAACTAAAGACATTTTTCTAAAACCCGATGAAGCACTAATGACGAGTGCTGTCACAGAATCAGATCTTACAAAAGTCATATTGGACCAAATAACCGAAATTGCGGGTGTATATCTCTACCCAGAAAAACTTCAGTCAAGTGACGGCAGTATTGAACGCTATACTGGTGGCTTTAGTGTAAAGCTTGCGACCCATCAAGATTTGTCAGTAGAAAATCGTAAAGTGCTACTGAAAAAAGTTCAATCTATATTGGCACAACAGCGGTTTATAGGAACCTCTTTTTCTAGTATAGAAATTTTACGTCCTAAAATAATCGTCTTGCAGGGCGAAATAGGTATTGAAGACAGCTCTTGTGCGTTTCAAATAATGCAAGATATTCGTACAGCAATAGATGACTACCTACTGCCTGAACTAATTCGATACAGTTATGCCGATTTGGAGAGCTCTGAAAAAGATATCAGTAATATTTTTGATGGCCCGCGGCTGGACAATGGCTGGTTGTGTGATGTCGCAGCTCAAATGACTCAATGTAAGCAGGTTAAAGTTGCGGATCTTGCTGCGATTCTATCCCATGTAGAAGGGGTAATTTCTATTGGAAACCTATCCTTCACTAGCGATGATAAATCTTCTAACGATAGCGCCAAGCAAAGTACTGAAGTAGTAATGCAAGCAACGGAAATACCTAGGATCCTTTTAGATTCTAATAAGTTTTTTGCACAAAAAAATGGATTGAAAATTGAAATCCCAGAGCAGCCTTCTACTAAAAGTTATATAAATAATTTGTTACTGCGTAGAAGCAAGGAATCAGAAGCGAGTTTGTTTCCTGAATTACCTCAAGGGAAATTCAGAAATCTAGGTGAATACTACTCTGTCCAGAATACTTTTCCTCTTCAATACGCTACCGGACCCAATGGGCTCCCAGCGGGAGCATCAGAGTATCGAATTGCTCAAATGCAGCAGTTAAAAGGATACCTAACCTTGTGTGACCGCTTACTTGCAGATCAATTTGCTCAGCTGGAGCACATACCAAAGCTACTTTCGTTTCGCTTGAGTCATGCTGATAATGAGACTCCAGCGTATTCAACCGGTTCTTTGGAAAGTATTACTGGGCTTGAAGATCTGTTATCTGATGAGCACTCAGATACTGAGCAGCTCTATACACATGATCGAGATGTATTGCGTAATAATATCTTAGATCACCTGTTAGCTCGCCATGGTGAGTGGGGCGCAGACATCGACGGTATTACTCCTGCCATCGCGGGATTACAAAATGATCAGCGAACTTCCGTCATCATAAAGTCTCTGTGGTTACAGAATACGGCCATCCTTGGCTACCATCGTAACCGGGGTTTTGATTATCTTAACGCCAATACCTTGAGCACTCCGGGGCGCTATCGTGTAGCAGATAATTATGCCGAATTGTTGCTGGACAGGGGGTGCGAGGTAGAACAGGTGTCTGCTTTGCAGTCTGTTATTCACTCGGGCTATTCAACTCGAGATGAGTTAAAGCAGGCGGTGATACAGGCATCAGGAATATCCGACTTGTACGAAGTTTTACCCATTGTAGATGGAAACAAAGAGAGTCTGGAATTTGATCCCTTTATAAATGGAAGATTAGATGTTTCCAAAATAGAAAAAAACGAAAAAATAACGCTGCAAGATATAGATGATTATTCAGCATTTGAATTTCGGCTAAATTTATTAACAGGGCTATGCACACATTACCGCTTGGTTGCCGGAGTAATTCATAGCCTGATAAATAACGAAGATTTTAATTACTGGCTGACCGCAGAGGCTATAAATAGCACCCCCTTTATTCAAAGCGAAGAATCGCAGCCAAGAAAATGGATAAATCAGCAAGAATCAGGTTTAGAAATATGTGTAGAAGCCCAAAATGGACAGCATAGAGTATCTCTTTCAGGACAGCTGTTATTAACCCTAGCGACGGAGGATAGTGAGCCATCCATACCCGTTTACCAAAAACACTTTGATCAACTGTCTTGGCTCAGTAATCAACGTAAAGGTTCAGTATTCATTGAGTTAATGTTACTACTCACATCGTCTGAAATGTCAGAAAGTGATATGAGCTTAAATAAGCTTGATAAAGCAGACTGTTATTTAAAAACCAAACTGTTATTGCCGGGCTATCTAGCCCAGATAAATTCCCCCGCATTTCAGCAGTCAATAGAAAAAGTCGTCAATCTATACCTGCCTGCCAATGTCTATAATACCACTCACTTCCTATCATTTTCGGAGATGTCAGAATTATTACCCAATTTTTGTAACTGGCATAACGGCATTAAATCTTGCAGTACCAACGAATCGATAGAAAATACTAGAGACGATATGATTACCGCGGGGGGCTATCTTCTGAAAGATCTTCTCAGTCGCCCGGTACATGCACAATGAAAGCTATAAATTCAAAAAATTTTATAGCCCGCTGTGCTTGGGACACAAGTATTGATAATGAAGAGTATAGCTATCATCTACAGCAATTTATCAGCCAATGGACACAGCCCGACTTACAAAAATTATTTGATCGTTGCGTCAAAGATATCTGCCCTGAAAATCGACACCTGCGAATAGACAAGCTCGAACTTAATCTGGGCAAGATCCAATATTCGGACATAAATATCAGTTTGCCTGAAAGGGTCGAAGAAGTATTACGTTCTGCATTGAAAGAGCAGGTAAAAAAATTAGCGATCAATAACAAATCAAATACGGGTGAAGATGAACCCATAGCTTTGCATTCAGAGTCGTTAGCAAGCGACGGAAACAATAATGATAAAGCTGCCACCGACTGGTTTATTGAGCACGGCACAGCCCCCTGGTGGTACCGCACTGGAGATAGTATCTGTGACGCATTAAACCGACAATTAGCTGCTTCTGCCAATTTTATTCAAGGTATCACGGAAAAAATTCGTGGACGGGATACTTTACGTCAACGAGTATTATGGCAATGGGGTGAGCAAGGGTGTCGGCATATCGTTGAACACCTTGAACCCCAACATGCTATGAAAGTCGAATCAGTAATCAACGGACTTTGTTCGTTGAATAGAAAGTCGAAAGTATTTGAACTCGGTAATTCTGAGCTCAGCGAATTTTTATGGCGAATGGCGGCTGAACACCTCATTAGAAATCGTGCTGCTAGTTTTAATATACAGTGGCTAAGCCAGTTACTTTTATTGAGCCTGTCTGAAAAATTTCATCAGTCTCATGATGAAATGGTAAATAACCTTATTACATCATGTGATGATCCAGAGCAAAGCAAGATTCTTCGCTCAACTACTTTAAAAGAAATCCCAATCGCTCCTTGGCTTGAAGTTGTTCTACCCTATAAAAGTGGCAAGGCACAAACAGAACTGACTCTGATGGCAGAACTTCTATTACAGATGAAAGCTGTAATCCAGGTGCATTATCCAGAAAACCCAAAAGAATCAAAAGTTACGTTACAAGAACTCTTTTCGAAACTAGCAATTACCCAGCCGAAAAAGCTTATCAGACTGCTAAAGAAAATAGGAAAAGAATCATCTATTCGTCGACACCTGTTGAACCAGCTCGATCACGAGCATCGGATTGAGTTTGTACAGTTATTAGCACCGAACGACAGCTCCTTTATATGCGCTCATACGCGACGAACGAAAATAGTTATTACAGAACAAAAAAAAGATTCAGAAATAGTATGGGATATTGTATTTGCCTACCTCTTACAGGACTCAGGTACGCATTTTAATCGCCTTCAGTTTGTTAAACAAACCCTTGAAAAAACGGGGCGTGAGCATGGCATATCCTACTATCAACTCCTACAGCTCTTATTGCACTCCGTTGTGGTTAATGCGGGATTCGAACAACGGATAGAACTCATCGAAATCATTGAAAGGCTGCATAAGGAAGAAAAGCTACGCCGAGTTGAATCGAATAGAGTATCGGTTCCTATAGAAAATGTGTTGAAATCTTATCTGTTAAAAGGGCAATTTGAAACAGCATCTTCTAATTATCAAGTGCCTCAGCATGATGAACTTATCCACCTTATTAATAACGAGCCTATACGAATATTTAAGCTGCTTAGGCAATGCCTTTCCGAAGGGACAAACCAGAGAAATCATCTGGTATTTAAACATCTAATAAATTTAATGGGTGCAGGTGAGTTTAGGCAATGGATCAATGCACAAATAATAGCCAACTTTCCGACTTTACGAAATGTTTTACTTCAAGTAGAGCACTGGCATAAGAACGCTTGCCTACGCAGTCTAAACTTAAGTGATGCTACCACGTCACTGTATCGAAGTTCATTGGAGGTGATGGTCTTTCAACGGGGAAAAACCTCAGCAAAACCGGCGCTCATTAGTTGGTTAAATCGACTGGCCTCGATTACAGGGTCGGATGCCAGAGAGCTAATCGAAGAAATACAATTTTGCATCAATAGCAGATCTTATTTATTAAATATATTTGATAACGAAGATTATTCACAACTTAATGATCAAGATTTAAGTACCAATAATAAGATTGAGAGTTCGATATCAGATCGGGATCTATTATCACAACTACAGAGTGAACTGTCTGATATAAGCTATTGGTCCTATGCTAGAAAAGTAGTTGCAATTCGATGCGCTCTAAAAGTCAGTGCAAAACATAATGACACTATTCAAGCGTCCCAGCGATTATTAACAGAGCTGATGGATGTTGTTTCCACAAAGGAATGGGAAGACATTATCAACAGTTTGTTCGAAGAAAATTATGACTCATCACCTCTGCAAGGCTTAATGAAACATAAAGGCCTTCAACCTATAAGCCAATGGTTGAAATCAATTTCTTTAAATAGAGAAAAACTGTTGGATGAAGTTATCGATGATTTGAAGTCAAAAAAGGTTTCCATATCATCAAGCGATAAACAGGTTATAGAGTTGTTTTACTGGCAATGCTTGGTCAACGAAAAGTACTCTTCTCAATCAAGGCCCTCTTATATTCCCATAGAAAGCATCTTACATGAATTAGCCTATCGTCACTTTAATGTGAATACTACTAAGCTTGATGATCGATATAAAGGACGTAGCAGCAGTAACTTAGAACAAACCGAGCTGTTCGATCTAAGTATTAACGGTAAGTCTCCTGAATGGCTGAAATCAACTCAATCAGTCAGCTTAGGCCGTAGACTCAACGAACAGCTTAATGCAAACCCGAAGCAGTTTATTAAATTTCTACTTCATATCGAAAACAAACAGGACGCGCTATTCAGAGTTTTTTCAGCCATTAACTTAACACAACTAATCACGAAACTTGAAAGCGAGATTCCCGCCTGGAAATCTGTGTTAGTTGAATTATTGAAATTATTAAACTCGGTACAAAGATCCGCTATTTATAATAGCAATCTACCTGATATAAAAATTCAGTTGGTTGAGGTATTGCTTAACTCATGGCTTGAGTATGAGAAAGGAGTACCTTTATCAGCTAAAGAAATCGGTATCCGAATTCAGCCACGAGTGGCCCCTGTTATCGACGAAGTTGTTGATCGCCAAATCCTCGATTCATTGTCTGTTTTGGGAGAAGCGCTTACACCTAATAGAAAACCTAAAGAGACGGTTAGTGGAAAAACAATTGAGGTAGAGAGAATTATGTCAGACCAACGTTTAGCTGAACCTGTTAATCCCCCAGTGCAGAATCAAATATCCAAAAACCAAATAATAGAAGTTAATAATGCTGGCTTAGTATTGCTGCAGGGTTACCTTACTATGTATTTAGAGCGCTTAGAATTATTGGATAAAGATGATAAAACTAAATTCAAGGATTTAGAAAGCCAATATAAAGCCGTTCATTGTCTGCAGTATCTTATAACAGGAATGACCGATACGGAAGAACATTATTTGTTGTTGAATAAGCTGCTATGTAATCTCCCATTTACTCATCCGATTCCTCGGACATACTCATTAACAGATGCTGACAAAGAAATTGCCCATGGCTTAATCGAAGCCATGATTAATTATTGGCCAGAATGTGGTGGGAATAGTATTGATGGTTTTCGGGGGAATTGGTTAGTGCGAGATGGCATTCTTAAAGAACAAGATGATCAGTGGGAACTGATTGTGAGTAAACGCAGCTACGACATTATGCTGAACCGCTCGCCGTTTTCGTATTCAATTATTCGTTTACCCTGGATGTTGAAACCAATTTATGTCAGTTGGCATGTGTAATTCCAGTTGATGTCTATACTGAAAATTACTACTGCTATTACCGTAATATTTTATCGTATTGATCAAGGAAGGTTGTACAGAAATGAATACCTATCAGGAAAAATTATTTTCGACCGTTAATGAAACATTAGCCGGATTAAGAGCGCAAAGAGCGATACGGATGTCGCAAGAAAACTGTGATGAATTCAGTTTGTATTATGCTCAAGGAGCCAGCTGTTCCAGCCAAAATAAACTTGATAAAACATCGTCAGAATACGACGCTGTACATGCCATGAATGAACAGGCTGTAACCTGTAATAGCCAATCCGATAGTCTGATAGTTTCAACCAGCCTTACCGACAAAAGTACCAAGAAATCTGCTTTATTAGCGCAGAAGTCAGCTGAAAGTATTCAACTTGCGTCTAATGCAATTGCTCATCTTGCGGCTGATATAGGCAGTGCGTTAAACATCGTATTCGCGGCAGATTATGGCAGCGATATCGCAGAAATGACCAAAAACGTAAATCACTATATACGTGAGGCTGCTTACAGCGCTGAGAACACCGCACAAAAAGCACTTGAAGCCGCAACCGCAGCAGCAGAAATAACCCCAGGGCAAATCAAAGAGAGCACTGGCCAGACCAGTAAGTCGATCAAGGCGCTATTGAAAGAAACAACGGCGCAGACAGTCCTATTGAATGCGCAGAAAGAAGCAGAACTATTAAAATACAGTGACAAAATCAATAATGAAAAGACCGCGTCTGGTGCGCTACTAAATGCAAAAAGTTTAACCAGTGCTGCAAACTTAAGTTTTGGCCTTAGTAATCGCGAAATGAATCTTGGGCTAGAAGTCACCCCTACTTCTGCAAATGAAATCTCAGTCAGCTTTCACAAAGAGCATGCAGGTTTTTCAGGAGGAGATATTCCAGAGAGAGTTGCGGGCCATTACATCGTATTGGTTAAGTCTGAAAGACGCCAAGCTTTTAATCCAGATGCTGCACGAACCCTTTATGAGAGTTCTTCTGATCGTTTTACGATATTAAATTCACATAAGAAAGTGTGCGTAGAAGTGAGTAAAGATGCAGATGGACATCATATAAAACCAGCATCCCGTTATGTTGCATTTTTATTCACAGAATTAACCTCCAGCTATAAAAAATATCTTGATGATCAAGATGATTTATTATCCGCCGCCACAGACTCCTTTGTTTTCAAAAACGAACTGCCCACCCCAGTGGGTAATTTGGTCGTGAGCCAATCTGCGGGTCGCGTGAATTCAGCGTCGCTGGCCCTCGATCATACTCTTGCCCATGATATTGAAGCACGCTTGTTATGTGTAAGAACGAATAAAGAGGGTGAAGGCATTGTATTATTGAATGCAGAAAACAGCTCTCTTGCATACAGTAAAACCAAGATCGACATTTTGATGACGACTGCCATTGCAGAAACGGTTGCCATGTCGGGCTATCAAACCGCAACTCAAATCTCAGCCAATGAATATCAATTTCTTTTACCCAGCGACCTAACCGATAACTTCAGTTTTCCGATTGTGCAAGGTGCACGCTACCGCTTGGCCGTATTCTTAACCGCAAGCGCTGGCAATAGCGCAGCGCTAACGGGCAGCGCACTGTATTTTCCAGACATTGAAATACTAAGTGAGCAGAAGCCAGCGGCCTCTCAAAGTAATACCGCCTCAAAGAGTAGCCGATCCTCAAAAAATAAAAAATCATAAAAGAATAACGGACAGATTATAAGAAGGAATTGATCATGACAGAAAAGAAATATGGTATTAACGAACGAAAAAAAGCTGACCTAGCATCCTTAATCGATGATGTTGAAACACTTGAATTTCAGCAGCAACAACAGCAAGCCGTAGTTGAAGAGCTATCGTTGAAAGCAAAAGAATTTGCCGAGCAATTGCTGGAAGCGGATGGTAAGCGAGAGCAAGCCGCGATACGTTCCGATAGAGTGATTGATGCGGCGTCTCATGTACGCAGCATAATGCATAAAGCCAGTATGGTAAAAAAGCAAACATCACGATCCGATGCCGTTACCTCAAAAACACTAACCGAAATGAAAAAGCTAGTTCAGCAAGTAATCTTCGCAGCTGATCTAGTAAACCGCTTAGTATTGATGATTCAAAAAAAGAAGAGTTCAGGGGCATTAATTTCTTCAGAACTAAGTCGTGTATTAGAAGGTGCTTCAACAGATGCTGATACCGCCGTAACCGCTACCTTAAAGGCATTAAGCACTTGTCATACCGCAGTGGCCGCCAGTGAAGATGGCACACGATTAACCCATCAAGAACTGCATCAGAGCATCGAACTGTATGCCATGATCAGTGGCGATAAAAATATTCTGAATGAAGTGCAAGCCCTGCAACAGCGTATTGATGAAAAAGAACATGCCTTGCATCAAGGCACAGACATCAGTGATTTAGCCGAGCAAGAAACTGGAATTATGGCGCTGATGAACCGGATAGAAATCAGCATACGGTCATTTGATCGTAC
>MAAB01029718.1_pt1 | contig 21317 bp, 19 predicted proteins | sample 1115991 | NCBI WGS metagenome assembly MAAB01 (sample SAMN04961124, study PRJNA320927) | seawater metagenome | isolation source: sample BD02T18 sea water enriched with oil for 18 days | place: USA:Gulf of Mexico | collected 2013-07-27
GCTTTTAAGATACTTATAAGCGGTGACTAAAGAACAATTCCTCAATAGCTCAGTTGGTAGAGCAACGGACTGTTAATCCGTTTGTCCCTGGTTCAAGTCCAGGTTGAGGAGCCACATAAAAAAAGCCTGCAATTTATTGCAGGCTTTTTTTTGATTAAAATATCTCAAGAGCTCATTTGGTAGAGCAACGGACTGTGCTTATATAAATAGGCGTTTGTCCCTGGTTCAAGTCCTTTTCTAATAAAGAGCTAAGGAGCCACATAAAAAAGCCTGCAATTTATTGCAGGCTTTTTTTAATTTAAAACTTAACTATTCATGACAGGGTAACTTATTCACCTAGCCGAGCAATTAAACTCGAGGTATCCCAACGATTTCCACCCTTTTGTTGAACTTCCTCATAATAACCATCTAATTGTTTTGTGATAGTCAAATCAGCACCTATTTTGTCGGCTTCTGTAAATGCCATCGCAAGATCCTTTCTCACCCAATCAACGGCAAAACCAAAATCAAATTCTCGGGCACACATAGTTTTACCACGATTATCCATTTGCCAAGAGCCTGCAGCCCCTTTCGAAATAGTTTCAATGAGTTTATCGGTATCTAAGCCTGCTTTTTGCGCAAAATTCAATCCTTCAGCTAAACCTTGCACCGCATTAACAAAACATATTTGATTTACCATTTTTGCTAATTGGCCAGAGCCTACATTACCCATTAATTGACTAAATTGAGCATATGCATTCATAACAGGTTGCACTTGCTCAAAAATATCAGCTTCACCGCCCGCCATAACGGTTAATACACCGTTTTCTGCTCCTGCTTGACCACCAGATACTGGTGCATCAATAAAATGCTTATTTTGTAATTTAGCTAAGGCATCTAAATCTCTTGCGAGCTCTGCAGATGCAGTTGTATGATCAACTAATATAGCACCTATCGATAAGCCAGCTAATATCCCATCACTGCCTAAAACGACTTGTCTAACATCATTATCATTGCCGACACAAGAAAACGCGATATCACATCCTTTAGCAGCTTCTTTTGGGGTTAATGCGAGGCTACCACCAAATTCTTTCACCCATTGCTCAGCTTTTTCAGTCGTTCGGTTATAAACACATACGTCAAAACCTGAGGTTTGTAAGTGGCCCGCCATAGGATATCCCATGACTCCTAAACCAATAAATGCTACTTTTTTCATGTTTACTCCGAGTAAATTCAAGCTCAAAGTTCAGCTTGATAATAAAGTTCATAACGCTAAGGATAACTTATCAAACGAGATGTCTTCACTCTCGTTTAATATCAACAAAAAGGCCCATTATTTTCATAATGGGCCTTCGATATTTTCAATACAAACGATTAGCAACTAAATATAATCGACAGAAACAATTTCATACTCAACGATGCCGCCCGGTATGGTAATTTCAACTTCAGAATCAACTTCCTTACCTATCAAACCGCGGGCAATAGGAGAGTTCAATGAAATACGGCCTGTTTTAAAATCAGCCTCATCATCGCCAACAATTTGATAAGTCACTTCCACTTCAGTATCAATATTTAATAACGTTACAGTAGTACCAAAAATGACCTTGCCGTGATTAGGTATTGTAGTTACATCAATAACCTGTGCGTTACATAACCGACCTTCTATATCTTGAATACGTCCTTCACAAAAGCCCTGTTCTTCTTTTGCAGCATGATACTCAGCATTCTCTTTCAAATCGCCATGCTCACGCGCATCGGCAATATCTTTTACAATACGTGGACGTTTAACTGTTTTTAATTGCTTAAGTTCTTCTTGTAGCAATTCTGCACCACGAAGGGTCATTGGATACTTAGTCATTATTCTCTTCTTATTCTAACGATAAAGGCGGTAGCACATGAAGTGACCACCACCTTTATAAAAATTAATGAACAGCGTTCATGCAATTGTTAATAATTAAGCAATAAACGCCTATCTTACTATTTACACTTCTGATGCAATTCTTGAATAGAAGTCACTGTATTCCTGTCATCTGCGGCATGAGCCTGACAAGTAGCAAAAGCTGCATTAAGCGTTGTAGTATAAGCTACTTTATAACGCAAAGCTCCGCCACGCAATACTTTAGAATCTTCAATCGCTTTACGACCTTCTGTGGTGTTAATAATATAACTGTATTCACCATTTTTGATTCTATCAAGAATATGTGGACGACCTTCTTGAACTTTATTCACTAAGCGACATGGTATATTAGCTTCACCTAAAATCACTGCAGTTCCATGAGTAGCATCTACGTCATACCCTAAAGCAACCAGCTGTTTAGCTAAATCAACCACACGTTGTTTATCGCTATTACGAACAGAGATTAACGCACGACCTGACTTAGGTACTGAAACACCAGCACCCAAGCAAGCTTTTGCATACGCGTCTTCAAATGTGTCTCCAACGCCCATAACCTCACCCGTTGAACGCATTTCTGGGCCAACTAATGGATCACTTCCGTGAAACTTGTTAAAAGGAATAACTACTTCTTTCACTGAGAAATAAGGAGGTATAACTTCTGTTGTTATGCCCTGTTCTTTCAGTGACTTACCAGCCATAACACGAGCGCCTACTTTAGCTAAAGGTACTGCAGTTGCTTTTGAAACAAATGGAATAGTACGAGCAGCACGTGGGTTTACTTCGATTAAGTAAACTTTGCCATCTTTAACGGCCATCTGAGTGTTCATTAAACCAATCACGCCTAACTCAAAAGCTAAATCAGTTACTTGCTTACGCATTACATCTTGAACTTCTTGGTTTAAGCTATATGCTGGTAATGAACATGCTGAGTCACCCGAGTGAACACCCGCTTGTTCAATATGTTGCATAATGCCGCCAATAACAACATCAGTGCCATCACAAACAACATCAATATCAACTTCAATTGCATCATCTAAAAAGTGATCTAGCAATACCGGTGAGTCATTTGAAACGCTAACAGCTTCTGTCATGTAGCGACGTAAATCGTCTAGGTCATACACGATTTCCATTGCACGGCCACCTAAAACATAAGATGGGCGAACAACTAATGGAAAACCAATCGCTTCTGCTTTTGCCATTGCTTCATCTAATGAGGTTACCGTAGCATTTTCAGGCTGTAATAAATCTAAACGGTCAACAGCTTGCTGGAAACGTTCTCTGTCTTCTGCTCTATCAATAGCATCTGGAGAAGTACCGATAATAGGTACACCAGCGGCTTCTAAAGCACGTGCTAATTTAAGTGGTGTTTGACCACCGTATTGTACGATAACGCCTTTTGGCTTTTCAATACGGACGATTTCTAATACATCTTCAAAAGTGATAGATTCAAAATATAAACGGTCAGAAGTATCGTAATCGGTAGAAACAGTTTCAGGGTTACAGTTAACCATGATTGTTTCAAAGCCGTCTTCACGTAAAGCTAATGCCGCGTGAACACAACAGTAATCGAACTCAATACCTTGACCAATACGGTTTGGACCGCCACCTAAAATCATGATTGATTCTTTGTCGGTTGGGTTTGCTTCACATTCTTCATCGTATGTTGAATACATGTAAGCCGTATCAGAACTAAATTCTGCTGCACAAGTATCTACACGTTTATAGACAGGGAAGATATCAGCATTATGACGCTTCTTACGAACTTCCGCTTCTGCAATACCAATTAAATCAGCAAGACGAGAATCAGCAAAACCTTTGCGTTTAAGCTGTCGTAAATATTCAGGTGTTAATACTTTTAAACCACCTTCAGAAACTTTTGTTTCTTCTAAAATAATATCTTCTATTTGAATAAGGAACCAACGATCAATCATAGTTAAGCGGTAAATATCATCAACCGTTAACCCTAAGCGGAACGCGTCAGCAACATACCAAATACGATCAGCACCGGCTTCTTGCAGTTCATGCATTATTTTAGTTTTAGCGCCAGGCTGAGTTACATCAACCATAGAGTCAAAACCGTTTACGCCAACTTCTAGGCCCCGTAACGCTTTTTGTAATGATTCTTGTTGATTACGACCAATCGACATCACTTCGCCAACTGATTTCATTTGCGTGGTTAATCTGTCTTCACAACCAGCAAATTTCTCAAAGTTAAAACGTGGGATTTTAGTTACTACATAATCGATAGTTGGCTCAAATGAAGCAGGTGTTGCGCCGCCAGTAATATCGTTAGTTAACTCATCGAGTGTATAACCTACCGCTAATTTTGCGGCGATTTTTGCAATAGGGAAACCTGTTGCTTTTGAAGCAAGCGCAGATGAACGAGATACACGTGGGTTCATCTCGATGATAACCATACGGCCAGTCTTAGGACAGATACCAAATTGTACGTTTGAACCACCTGTTTCAACACCAATTTCACGCAATACCGCAATCGATGCGTTTCGCATAATTTGGTATTCTTTATCTGTTAACGTTTGAGCTGGTGCAACTGTGATTGAATCACCCGTATGAATGCCCATAGGGTCAAAGTTTTCAATCGAACATATAATGATACAGTTATCATTTTTGTCGCGAACCACTTCCATTTCATATTCTTTCCAACCGATTAATGATTCATCAATCAATAATTCTGATGTTGGAGAAAGATCTAAACCACGCGTACAAATTTCATCAAATTCTTCGCGGTTATATGCAATACCGCCGCCTGTTCCACCCATAGTAAATGAAGGACGAATAATACAAGGGAAACCTAACGTTTTACTTGCTGCGTGTGCTTCTTCTATTGTATGCACAATTTCAGCATTTGGCGTATCTAAGCCAATCGCTTTCATTGCTTTATCGAAACGAGATCTATCTTCTGCTTTATCAATAGCATCAGCGGTTGCGCCGATCATCTCAACATTAAATTCTTTTAATACGCCTTTGGCTTCAAGTTCTAAAGCACAATTCAAAGCCGTTTGACCACCCATTGTTGGTAAAACAGCACAAGGACGTTCTTTTTCAATAATTTTGCGAACAACTTCCCAGTGAATAGGTTCGATATAAGTTGCATCGGCCATTTCAGGGTCAGTCATTATTGTTGCAGGGTTTGAGTTAACGAGAATAACTCGGTAGCCTTCTTCGCGAAGTGCTTTACACGCTTGTGCGCCAGAGTAATCAAATTCACAGGCTTGACCAATAACAATTGGGCCCGCGCCTAAAATCAAGATACTTTTTAAATCAGTACGTTTTGCCATTTTTCAGTTCTCTCTATATCTTGTTTAAGTGCTAAGCTTTTGCATCGTTCATTAAATCGATGAAATGATCAAACAGTGGTGCGGCATCTGCTGGACCAGGGCTTGCTTCAGGGTGACCTTGAAAACTAAACGCTGGTTTGTCTGTACGATGAACACCTTGAATTGAATTATCAAATAACGACACGTGCGTTACTTTCAAGTTTTCAGGCATATTATTCTCATCAATGGCAAAACCATGATTCTGCGCAGTAATCATCACAACATTACGATCGAAATCTTTAACCGGATGGTTACCACCATGATGGCCAAACTTCATTTTAACTGTTTTAGCACCACTGGCTAAGCCAAGAAGTTGATGCCCTAAACAAATACCAAAGATAGGTGTGTCGGTTTCTAAAAATGTTTTAATAGCAGAAATCGCATAATCACATGGTTCTGGATCACCTGGTCCATTTGATAAGAAGATTCCATCAGGTTTCATGGCCAAAACATCGCTTGCAGATGTTTGTGCAGGAACGACTGTGACTTTACAACCACGGTCGACTAACATACGCAAAATATTACGTTTAGCACCGAAATCGTAGGCAACGACGTGAAACTGAGAACTTTCAGGCGTTATGTGCCCTTTTCCTAGTTCCCAACTTCCTTCTGTCCATTGATATTGTTCTTTTGTTGAAACAACTTTCGCCAAGTCCATACCTTTAAGGCCTGGAAATGCTTTAGCTTGGGCTAAAGCGTCTGTTTCTGCGGCTTCAGTAACGGCATCAACAGTCATTATACAACCGTTTTGTGCACCTTTCTGTCGTAAAATACGGGTTAGTTTACGAGTATCAATATCGGCAATACCTAAAATATTATTTGCTTTTAGATAGTCGCTTAAATTTTGTTCATTTCGAAAATTACTCGCTAGAAGCGGTAAATCTCGAATAACTAAACCTTTTGCCGAAATAGTGTTTGATTCTTCATCTTCACTATTGGTACCTGTATTACCGATATGCGGGTAAGTTAGGGTAATAATTTGTTCTGCATATGAAGGGTCAGTTAGAATTTCTTGGTAACCGGTCATTGAAGTATTGAATACTACTTCACCAACAGCCGCTCCGTCTGCACCAATAGCGGTGCCTTTAAATACAGTGCCGTCTTCAAGCACTAAAATAGCAGATTTAGTCAATTTAACCTCCGTAAAGAAGAAAGAAGCTTAACGATGTACAACTAAAGAAACATCATTAAGTATTAATTACGCGTGGCTTGCTCTCTAATTTATTTAATAGAGAAACACCCACAAAAAATGTCAAAAATTTCGTTATTGTTAACTTACTGACTAAATTTTTGACAAAATCCACTTATTTTACGCTTGTATCGCACTTTCGTCTAGCGATAATTGTAAAAAACTAAGCGTTTAATTCGATTTTCATCTAAAACAGCTGAAAGTAGCTGTTTTCTATTCTATTTAGTTTATTTCAACCCTAAAACGTCTTGCATATCATAATAACCATTATCGGCTTCACTTAACCAGAATGCGGCTCTCATAGCACCAAGAGCAAAAGTCATTCTTGAACTAGCGCGATGGGTGATTTCTAACCGTTCGCCAATATCCGCAAAAAAGGCAGTATGCTCACCAACGATATCGCCAGCACGAACCGTAGCAAAACCTATGGTTTCTTTTTCGCGTTCGCCAGTGATCCCTTCCCGGCCATAAACGGCAACTTTATTTAAGTCTCTATCTAAGGTATCCGCAATGACTTGCCCCATTTTAACGGCCGTTCCTGAAGGAGCATCTTTCTTAAATCTGTGATGCGCTTCAAAGATTTCTATATCAGTATAGTCACCAATTGCTTTAGCGGTAATTTCTAAGAGTTTAAACATCAAATTAACACCAACACTGGTATTGGGCGCTAAAATTACCGGCATTTTTTCCCCGGCAGTTTTAATCAAGTTAACTTGCTCGTCACTAAAGCCCGTAGTACCAATAACTAAAGCTTTATTATGTTGCTGGCACCAGGTTATGTTTTCTAAAGTCGTTTCAATAGAAGTAAAATCAATAAAAACATCAGCTTCAAGTAAGTCATTTAACGTTGTTGATGTTTTTTGGCCAATAGCGCCAATACCGGCAAGTTCACCTAAATCGAAATTTACAAACGATGACGACGCTCGAACACTACCACCAACGAGTTCAATTGATTGGTGTTCAACGGCGGCTTGTATTAAGTTGCGTCCCATACGACCGCTACATCCTAAAATGGCTACTTTTACTTTCATATTTATTCTCAATTTTTCTTATTGATTGCTTATTAATTTGTTATGGCTAAATCATACATTAACGTAACACTGTTAGATAAATCGTGTGATACCACACTGATAATTTTATATTGCTCTGCTACTTTTACTAAATGATAAAAAGCACAAAAATCAGCGAACACTTCTTTTGTATCATCAACAAATGCCCAGTCGATACAAACGTCTATACTATCGTTTGCAGCTAAACTATAGCTCGCTTTAGTCGCGATGATTTCTTCGGTGTTAGCATGTCGTAATACAGTGAAAATATCGTCAAATTCTTGCTTGAAACTTGCATTATTAGCAATATATGCGATTTTATCCGGGGTGTGCAAAGTACAAGGTAGCTGATAACACGTTTGTACTGCAGATAAGTCATAATGCTTAAAAGCAGAAATATATGCTTGGAACAAATTGTCGAGCTCTATGCTTTTCATATTCAGTATAATTCTACTTTACGTGTTTATTTAATTTTATAGTTTTTTATGAATACATTTTAATACGGCCATTAAAATGTATTCATAAAAAAGCCCTCAATTGAGGGCTTTAAATTTATTAGCTAACGATTGCTAATAATTCAACATCAAATACCAATGTTGCGTAAGGAGGAATAGCACCTTGTGAACCTTGCTCACCGTAAGCTAAGTTATAAGGTACGTATAAACGCCATTTTGACCCTTCAGTCATTAACTGTAATGCTTCAGTCCAACCAGCGATAACGCCGCCTACTGGGAATTCAGCAGGTTGGCCACGATCTACAGAGCTATCAAAAACATCACCATTGATGAAAGAACCGTGGTAATGCGTACGAACTGTACTAGCAGCTGTTGGCTTTTCGCCATCGCCTGTTGCTAATACTTCATATTGTAAACCTGACTCTAAAACAGTAACTTCGTCACGTTTAGCATTTGTAGCTAAATACGCTTCGCCTTCAGCTGATTTTTCTTTAGCTGCGGCCTGTTCTAATTCTTGCATTTTTTTAGAAACAACAGAGAATGCTTCATTTAAATCTTCGTCTGATACTTGGCTTGCTGCATTAGCAATCGCATCAGCTAAACCTGCTTGTACAGCAGATACGTCAAATTCTTTAAAAGGATTGTTACGTAATTGATCACCTAATTGACGACCTACACCGTAACTTACGCGTTGTTCGATAGTTTCAAATGTTTTTTCTGACATGATATCCACTTAATGTTTTCACCAGCACAATCATTGTACAATATGGTGATATGATAAAAAATTCGCGAAAGGATAACATAAAGTGCTAAAGGTCTGTAGCTTGAATTTGCGACATTTTGTTATTAATTATAATTAACTGGGTGTATAACTGGCACTTTATCATTTTGTTATCAAAGGTGTTTACGCTAGACTAGCCTTAACTTAATGTAAAAGATAAATTTTATGAGTAATGAACTAACAAGATCCTCAACGTCTTCTCCCGAAAAAAGCTTATTAAGCTTATTACCATTTGGGGTTTTTCTAGGGCTTTTCCTAGGTACGGGTATCGTTCTTACCCTTCAAGGAGTTGATTTTGCTTTTTATCAACTCCCCGCCAGCATTGCCATAATTCCGGCAATATTAGTTGCTGTGTATTTAGGCAAGGACAGTATAAATGACCAAGTGAGTCAATTCATCACGGGTGCTGGCCATTCAAACATTATTACCATGTGCATTATTTATCTACTCGCCGGTGCCTTTGCAACAGTAGCCAAAGCAACTGGTAGTGTTGATGCTAGTGTACAATTAGGTCTGTCGTTTTTTCCTGACTACTTGTTACTGCCTGGTCTATTTTTAGTCTCTGCTTTTATTGCTACGGCCATGGGAACATCCATGGGCACTATTGCCGCAATTGCTCCTGTTGCATTAGGTTTTATTGAATCGGCCGATTTAGATGCATCTATTGTGGCCGGCTGTATTATTTCAGGGGCTATTTTTGGCGACAATTTATCGATAATATCTGACACGACCATAGCATCGACTCGTAGTCAGGGCGCGCACATGAAAGATAAATTTAAGGTGAATTTTAAATTTGCTGTGCCTGCCGCCCTTCTTTGTTTAATTATTTACGCTTCGATGGGAGTGAGTATTCCTCATGAACAAGCTCAAGATATTAATGTACTTGGCTTGTTACCCTATCTTGTTATTTTAGCGCTAGCATTAATGGGAATTAATGTTTTTGTCGTGTTAATCGTTGGAATAATTCTCGCCGCAGCCATTGGCATGTATGATAATGGCTATCAATTATCTGCGTGGGTAAACGATGTCAATACCGGTTTTGGTAGTATGCAAGATATCTTTATTTTATCACTATTTATTGGTGGTTTAAGTGAGCTGATTAAACGCCAAGGGGGCTTAGCCGCATTAACGGATACTATCGAAAGCTTCGCACGAAAACTTAACCCAAATAATAAAAAGCGTGCCGCAGGTTTAGGCATAGCTTCGCTAGCTTTTGTTTGTAACTTTTTCACTGCTAATAATACCGTATCCATTATTGTTACCGGCGAAACTGCAAAAGAGCTTGCTGAAGATGGCGATGTTAGCCCTGCACATTCGGCTAGTTTATTAGATATTTACGCCTGTATTAACCAAGGGTTACTTCCTTATGGTGCTCAAGCATTATTATTAGGAGCGACATTAAAAATATCACCATTAGAAGTGGTCTCAAGTGCTTTTTATCCGATGATATTACTCGTGGTAGCCAGTATTGCTTTTTGGCGTATAACTAAATAATCCTCGACTTCCTCCCTAACGTGCTTATTCACCGGTAATAAGCACGTCATTTACCTTCTTTAATCTAAAATATCTTTCTACTATTCATCTGAATTTGCTTGGTGTATATTGTATCCAATCATACTTAGGCGTTATAAAAATAAAATGAATAAAAAAATCAAACCAAGTTTAATATTGCTTTCAATACTAAGCAGTTGTTCTTTACTCAGTGCATGTTCACAACAAACTGATATCACTAAACCTGTTGTCATGACAAACGTGATTAAGCAGTCAGCAACTATTTCTAGTACTGCGATAGAAAAGCGTTCGATAACTAAATTATTGGAAACTGATCTTACTCAGCAATGGAGTAACGACTTTGACCATAGACAAGAAAATTTATTAAACGATGTGGCAAATGCTATTACTTATTATGCTCAGCAAGATGACATATCAAACAAAGCATTAAATCAACTTAGCTACTATTTACGTATTTATAGTAGCTTCGGCAACGATAAAGATTGGCCTGACCACACCGCCTCATCATTAAATAATGCCCTACTTGCGTTACAATCCATGCCCGGCTTCTATCAAGTAAATGCTAGCTCAGCTCGATTACATGAGAACTATGCGGTGGCGTTATATCGATTGTATTATTTAGCACCTTTACAGGCTTCTCTTGCAGATCATGTAAAACCCTTGAGTAAACTCATCGACTTATATGCCAGCACTGAATTGCCTGACGAGTTAGCCGTTGATTATGCTTTGTGGGAAATACTACGCTCAGCGGCAATTTTGCCTTATGAAGCCAGACGAAAAAATAAAGACGTACATATCAATGCGGTGTTAAAAGATAAAATATTAGCGACGTCATTAAGTCATTTTTTAACGGCTAAAAACTCAACGCTACGAGGAGATAATTGGCCACAACAACATGCCACATGGGCATTAGCCAATTACTATAACCTGTATAACAAGCAGTATTTCAACGAGTATTATCTGCGTAGTGAAGAAGACCAGAAAAAACTCGATGACGACACATTAACGCTACCTGTTCAGCAGCAAATGAGCGACTTAGACAATACTGTTTGGTCAGCACTCTCTACAGATAAAAGCCTGAGCGAAGAACAAATAAAAACACAGTTTAGTATTCCTTACGTAGTCAGTACTTTTCGTGGCAAGTCAGAATGTGAAAAAGGTACACTGGCAAATCGCTGTATAACACCGACTATTGAACAGGCTCTACCTAATAAACATGTGTGCTCAGCAAGTTTATATATTCTAAACCAAGGAATGACAGAAGCTCAGCTGAACGATTCATGTAAACAATTAACTTCTCAAGAGTCTACCTTTCATGAAAAGCTCGCCACCAACCAACAGCCGGTAGCTAATGACTTTAACGAGTCATTACGCGTTGTCGTATTTGAAAATGCCAGTGAATATAATAAATTTGGTCAGTTAGTTTTTGATATTAATACCGACAATGGCGGTATGTATATTGAGGGTACAGTGCAAGATCCCAACAATATTGCCACGTTTTATTCTTACGAGCACTTTTGGGTTAGACCTGAATTTAAAGTATGGAACTTAAATCACGAATACGTGCACTACCTTGATGGCCGATTTATAAAGTATGATACTTTTAACCACTTTCCATCACATATGGTGTGGTGGTCTGAAGGTTTAGCTGAATATATATCTAAAGGCGATGACAACCCAAAGGCCTTCAAAAAAATGGCCGAAACAGAACAAAAAGACTGGCCAAGTTTGCCTGAGGTTTTTAATACACAATACAAAGATGGTGGCGATCGCGTGTATAAGTGGGGTTATTTAGCCGTACGTTATATGTATGAAAATCACCAAGAAGAATATCGCCAATTAGCACATTTCTTGAAAACTGATTATTTTTCTGGTTATAAAACCTTATTAACTGCCCTAGGTGAAAAGCATGCAGACTCATTCAAAGCTTGGTTAGTTAACCACGAAAAAGAAAACATGAAAGACGTGCAAGAAAAGGACAAAACAGAAAACAAACCAAGACAGTTTTATCGTTACACGTACAAAGATTACTTACAGCCAAAACATTTGCTTGAAACACCTGAGCACATGCACTGGCAATATTGGCATGCTAATGCGCTAAAAAGTAAATAACATATAACTCACTAATTATTTGATTATAAAAACGAAAATTAAGAGTTCCCAGTAACTCTTAAATAATTGAATAATGGTGTGGGTGTATAACTGTGTGGAGGGCTGATTATTTAAGTTAACTTATGAGTCTCTTGTTCACACTGTTTTGGTTTATTTTAAGTTGTTAATACACACAGCATACAAATGATGTGTATTAACATTTTAAAAGCGTTACTTGGGTATTATCGATAACGCTTGTTATTTGTTTAACCAATCACCTAGAGTTCACTGAAAAACTTGATAAAGCCTAAGTAAAATAGAGAGAGCATTAAAGAATATTTGTTAATGCGATGCCAAGTCCAAACCTTTGTTGGTCATGATTATAATCGATTAAACTTTCCCCATAGCCTTTAGTAAACTGTACATATCCTCTAAGTCTCCCCCACAATGGAAAGGTAACACCAAGTTCTAATCCACCATGATGTTCTGAAAAGTTTTGGCGCCCCTGAATAGAAAATTCATAATCTGACGTTTTATATATAGCAGACAATTCAAAGTGTCCCATATAATCACCAATATCTGGATTGTCGTCACCTTCAGAAGAGAGTTCATTTTCTTTAGCATCTTCTTTTAATCTAAACCAAGGTTTGAAAGATAAAGCGAAATTATCTTTTTCATAAAGAAAATTTAAATAAGCTCTATTCCAACTGCGCGATATTAACTGACTACGCCCATTTGATTGATGCTCTAAACCAACGATTAGACCGGTATTACCGCCTAACGGATGCCAGTCTAATGGTGCTAAATAGAAGACTTCGGGTTGGTAATTTGTTTCTCTAAAAGGTTTAGATATGTTATCTGAATATATTTGCCACCACGACTTTAAGGTAAAGCCAAAAAATAGACCGTCACCTTTTACAAACAAGTCTTCATTGTTCAGTGGTACTTTCAAACTTATTTGAAATTTAGCTTCTACATCTTCAAGGTGTTCCGACCATTCTCCAAATCCTTCGTAAGCATCTGTATTTATTTTATCTGTTGTAAGAATGGGTAAGATGTAATTCATTTTATGTGGGGTAAGCACATAAGGGTCAAACTCTGTTTTCCTCTCTTGTATAATCCTTCGAGATATTGCACCTAATTTAACAGGTTTATTAACGACTTCTTGTTCATTGCGCCTTTCTTCACATAGTGAGTAAAGTTGTTTTACCGTGACATTTTCAGCTGAAACTTTTAGTTCTTTTAATAAACATTCATTTAGCTGTTTGTCGTCTGTCGCATAAGTAACTTGTGAAAGACTGCCTACGGCAAGAAATAGAGATAATTTAACTAAGGGTGTAATTTTTATGATCGTCACTTTATTACCTGTCGATATAGGAATAGTTATCCTAATTTATAAAAAGCCTATCGATAAGAAATAAACGTGCGATAGGCAATAATGATGAACTCAATAATGTTATAAATTTTGCTTAATTGTATTTTGCATCACTTTTGACCATTTATCGATTAACGGCTTAAGATTAGCTAAAGTAAGTGCTGTTGTTTCATTTGCAAGTGTTTCGCCTACACCACTTTTCACTGCGCTCGCCAAAACTTCTCCAGTTAACGAGTCAACAACTTCTGCTTCAATTTGAAAATGAACCTCTACATCGCTTAATCCGCCCTTTGCCGCATTAATAACAAAGGCAATTGGAACATATTGATACAAGGCTAATTCTTTATCGAGAATTTTTACGCCGGTAATAGCCATTTTAAATCGTAATGTACCTTCTCCAGCTTCAGTTACTACAGCTACCTCTTGGGCAACGGCTGTTGATACGGTTTCATTAAAGTATTGGCTTATCTCACCTAATACTTTTTGAGAAACAGTATCCGTTGCTTGAGGGGCAGGATAATAAGAAATAGGGTCTAACATTACCTTCGTATACTTTCTCGCTTTTAGCTCTTTACTAATAAAGCGTGTTAATTGTGAATCATCACCAACATCAACAGAAGATAATTGGCTGTAATCGCTTAAAAAACCAGAATGATTTTTCAAGGGTTCATCATTAGAATTATCTGATGATGTAGAATTACAGGCACTAAGTGAAAGGGCTAAAGCAACTAAAAACACTTTGGTTTTATTATACATATTAGAACTCCGTTTATTGATGTTGTTATATGGGTATATTTAAAAAACTACGCTTAATTTTTTTTAATAAAACGTAGATTTTATGCTTATGATTCAAACTGATCGTTAATGTGCATTAATATTATTTAATTGGATAAATATATTTTAACCACGCTAGCATTCTCAATAAAATACGTCTGACTAATGAAACATGTAAAATATCATGCTCGTAATTTAAGGTTGCCGCCTGCCCTTGTACACCAAGCGGTAAGTTATAATCGTTCAAGTCTTCGTCTAATTCGATTACCGCAATAACAAAGCCGTGACGCATTAACATACTCGAAGGCAACAAACTGCCATTGGCTTGAATTTCGCCTTCAGACATAGCCGGTAGAACATCAACGACTTTCCCCGTAAAGACATGGCCAGGAACGGCATCAAGAATAACTTCAGCATCAATCCCCACCTCTAAACGTAACAATGAGTTTTGCCAAAATGCAGCAGCGAAACGTCTTTTTTCGTCCGGTATAAACGACATAACAGGCCTTAATGGCAGAGAACTCGCTCTTACACCTGGGCGAATTGCTATTTGCGTCGGCGTACCATCGACTGGCGCCCTTATAATAGTACGCGCTAAGTCGAGCTTTGCTTTATCTCTACTTGCTTGTAATTGAGCAACTTGAGTATTTTCACCTGATATTTTAGATTCAGTTATTAAGCGTAGTCTCCGTTCGTCAGCCTTTGCCGCATTGGTAGAGGCTTGAGCAGACTCAAAGAGTTTTTTCTTAGTATCAACTTGTTGTTGAGTAAAAGGTGAATTAGTGCCGCCATTTTTATGAGCGTCTTCATAGCGTTGATAAGTGGTTTGCGCTCTTTCTTCATTCGCTGTTGCTTTTGCAACGATTGCAATTGCGGCAAGTAGTGCTTCATCTTTTTGAAAGACTGCATTTTTTGCTTCCGCTAAAGCGGCTTCTGCTCTTTGCAGCGTAATTGTTTGTTCTTCATTTTGTAAACTAAAAAGTATATCGCCTTTTTTTACTTTTTTATTGCCAATAACATTTACTTCAGCAACGGTTCCTGAAACTTGGGGAACAATTGGGATATTAACAAAAACTTCCTTGCCATATTTTGCATAAGGATGGTTATAATTCATCACCATTAAAATGGCAGAAAGAATGAAAACACCGCCTAATACCGCCGTTGGTACAGACCATTTATTTAACGGTATTTTAAAAACTTTAAAAATAGCAACACAAATAGCGGTATAAGTGAGAATAATTAATAAATCCATTAGATTTCTCCCTTATCAAGTTGCGCTTGGCGTTCATTTAATACCGCAACTTGTTTTTGTAGCTCAGCTATTTCAGTTTTCAACTGTTCATCACGACTACCATTATGGGAATCCGCTTCTTTATTCAACATGCCCCAACCAACACCGGGTTTGTATAAAGTTGCCCAAATCCATAAAAATGGCCAAATAGCACCTAAGGTAAATAAGCTAATCCAACCTGCTACATGTATTGCATCCTGATGCGGGTGGTCACGATGTACTGCAATTTCATACGGAATATCGTGTATCACAATGATCCCGTAGAAAATAACAATAAACACAAAAAACACTAAAAATAACGCAAAATAATCTAACATTTATTAAATTTCCTCTTTAGGTTTAAAAACAGGTTTAGCTTACGTCAGTAACGAAAATAAATTTAATCAAGTGTGTGAAATATCCTTTAAAATTTTATGATATTCACCACTTATTCCTATTATTTACAATTATTTATGTAATTACCTTCCTACTAAAAGTAGAGTTGTTTTTCAATAAAGTCTAGAAAATATTATAAAATGATAATATTAGTTTGTTGTTACTCCAGTAGCCTTAACCACAATTAGAGATAAAGGAAAAGTTTTTACGCTAAAAAATAATTTAAACATGACCCACGCCGAGGAATGAGACGCGTGAAGATACGGAGGGTTCATTAATAAATAGGGAATATAATTTAACGACTTAATTTATGCTTTAAATAATATAAAGGGCTGCAACCATACCAACGCTTGAATGCACGGTTAAACGAGCTTTGGTCGTTAAAGCCCAGTTTAATCGCTATTGCACTTAAAGGGTATTTTCCAATGTACAGCAGTAGGCGTCTTTTTCGCTCACACTCAAGTAATTGAACAAACGATACTTGCTCTTGTTTTAAATGGCGTTGCAAAGTTCTAGGTGTCATATTTAATACCCTTGCTGTACGCTGTAAACTGCAATCATCTAACTCATTTTTAGCCGTCAACAAATGATGAACTTTTTCTGTTAATAATTGCTGGCTTTTAAAACGTGATAGTTGCTGATCTGATACTTGCTTAAGGGCAAGATTAATTTGTGTGTTATCAGTTTTAAAAGGCAGTGTTAAGTAACTGCTAGAAAAAGAAATTTGATTATATTCAGCATTACTTTCAATCGGACAATTAAACCAGCTAGCCAATATTTTTTTTTCGCTATCAGGCCATAACTGCGTAAAGCTAATTGCATTAGGCGATAACTGCGGATTAAGTAATTGGCGAATAACGCTCACCCAAGCGGTCATGTTTCGTAAAATAACCTGCGGGCTACACGTAGAGTCTGGTAACCATCGAATAGTCGCAATATCGCCATGCTGCTCAAATTCTGCCTTACCGATATCAGCGACCAAACTGTCATAATGAAGCAGCGCTGAAATTGCGCTTGCTAAGTTATTACTCGACTCAATTAAATACCCTAAGACACCAAAATCAGCGGTACGAATTTGCTGACCAAGTTTAAAACCAAACAACGGCTCATTTAATGTATCTTGTGCATAATCAAGTAGTGCATTGTAGCTTGTTAAACTAATACGAGGAGCTAGTTGTTGGGCCTGTTTATTACTGTATTCATTAAAGTTTATAGCCGACAAAACACCTTGACTATTGAGTCCGAGAGTTTCAAGGTAATCAAGGCTACTGGAAAAATAATGATCGGCAATCGTGCTCATTTGTCGCCTAAAGCTAAAAAATGGTCGTGTAACAGCAAGTCTGCCACGGAATATTTTTATATGCTAGTGCAATGTATAAATAAGGGCTGAAGTAAAAATGATATCGATAAACTTAACACAAAAGATCGCCGCTACATCTTCACAAATTAGCGAAGTATTGCTTGAACATGAGCAGTTAAATCGTTTTTTTAATGCCGACTTTCAGCTCATTAATAAACAAAACGAGGGTGAAATAACAGGTGGTAAGGGTGCCGTCAGACTAGTGAGTATGCTTGGCGTTAAATTTAAAGAGCAAATTATTAGTGCAGATAATCAGCATATTAGTTATCAAATAATGGGTAACAAACCGGTTGCAGAGCATCGTGGTGATATATATTTTTATGAGGATAATAATACCGTAACGCCTATGACTGAAGTCAACTACAAAATAAGCTGTAAAGCCCCCTGGTGGTTATCAAGTGTTGTACTTGGTTTTTTTATTAAAAAAGATATCACTCAAGCACTAAACAAATTAGCAAATAACTTTAAGGACAGTGCACTATGACTATAGAAGTTATTTTACTCGCGCTTAGTCCTATATTTGTACTTTTTATTAGCTATGAATTTATAAAGCACAGACGCCATTACGATATAAAAGATAGCTTGGCCAATACTGCGCTTGCACTGATGCACCAAGGCTCAGATGCTGTTGCTTTACTATTATTAATGCCGTTTTTTTATTGGCTTTACGACTACCGAATATTTGATATTGAACTATCTGTGGTCAGTATTTTTGGCGCTTTTATCTTACAAGATTTTCTCTATTATTGGTTTCATAAAGCTTCACACCATATTCATTGGTTATGGGCCGCACATATAGTGCACCATAGCTCGACCAAGATGAATTTTTCTACAGCCTTTAGGCAAAGCTTAATGTATCCGCTTGCTGGCATGTGGCTGTTTTGGTTACCCATGATAATAATAGGTTTCGATCCCATGACAGTATTTACGGTAGTCGCGCTTAATTTAGCCTATCAATTTTTTGTACACACACAAATAGTGAACAAACTCGGCTGGTTTGAAAAAGTATTTAATACGCCTTCGCATCACAGAGTACACCATGCAATAAACGCCGGTTATCTCGATAGAAATTTTGCAGGGGTGCTTATTATTTGGGATAAACTATTTGGCACTTACGCTGAAGAAGAAGTATCAAAACCTTGTAAATACGGCATTGTTGGGCAGCTAAACAGTAATAACCCACTGACCATTACTTTTCATCAGTGGGCTTATTTAATAAAAAGCATTGTGAATACTAAAGGTCTAAAAGCAAAACTTAAGGTATTATTTGGTTACCCGACAAGCGCTGTAAAGTATAAGTAAAACTGTCAATAATATATGGCGTTTTTAACCCAACGCCTGATACACATTGATAGGGTAGACTATGTCGTCTGAAGATATCAGGCGCTATTCAGTCAACTAGAAGTCACCTTCACCAAAAAGTCTATTTTACTGTTGGTTTAATTGCTTAATTCTTTGTTAGCGCTATATAAAATACAGAATAGTAAGGCCAACAATACAGCCATAGAAATAGCAAAAAAATCAACCAAATAACCTTGTCCATCGGAAAAGTCACCAAATGTCATACCTAATGAAAATGGTGCACCATATATGAACCAATTATCTCCACCAACGGTTCTTATACTTTGTGAGCTAAAGAACAATAAAGATATAAATACACTGCTTTGATTGTGTTTCCAGACACCAAAAGCCCCATATGCTGGAATAACTATATAAAGAAAGGCATAAGAAAAAAGATTAATAACACCCTTATTTTCATATCCAGAGAATACAAAAACACCCAATGCAATAATGGCATATACAGCAAGAATAGAGCTAGCAAACTTGAACTTCATTTTATACCTTACGCCCTGTTGTTAGAAAGTGTACCCAATCAATCCGACCTCTTTTTTTGCACTCGATAACGGCTAATTCAATATCATAAGGAACATTGATATGTTCAATCTTCCAACTATTCACCGTTTGTTCAACAACTGCATATGACGCCATAGCATTAAAGTTTTCCATTGAATGGACATTAGGCTCATCGTCAGTGTATGCCTGCAAGCCGACACTGCCAGGGTTTACGATGACTTGCCCAGAGGATAAACAAACTGTTCTTGGTGTATGCGTATGACCACAACATATAAGCTTAGACTGTTGACCATTTAGCCGTTTTATAATTTCGCTATCTGCGCGTAAACGCGCATAACCCAGTTCAACGTTCTCAAGTAAATAAATTAAGTCGTCACTAGGTGTGCCATGACATAAGTAAACATCATCATTTAATTGCTTATCAAAAGGTAATGACTTCATCCATTTTATCGGCTCTTCGCCAAGGTTTTCGATGATAAATTTCATTGTTGGATTTGATGCAATCTCTGCTGCGCTTGCTTCAAATATCTGACGATCTTGGTTCCCACAAATGGTAACAATGTCATGCTGCATTAAAAGATCGTAAGTCGCTCTAGGGGCAATAGGCCCGTAAAGAATATCTCCAAGATTTATGATTAAATCAACTGAGTGCTTTTTTGCATCCGCTAGCACCGCCTCTAGCGCAAATACATTACTATGAATATCAGATAATACGGCAAACTTCATGGAAACCTCTTAGAGTATTACGCCTTTGTTAAGGGGGAACTGATTCTTGTTTAAAAGTGATAAAATATAAAGCGGAACAAAAAAAACCAACTGTATTTTGCTCCGCTTAAACTGAGGGTTAGCGTATTACTCCAACACTTCTCTTTGCATTACTGCCACCATATCCCCTGTTTTAGCGGACCAAACGCCTTGCGCTAAATCAGGTGTCAGAATTTGAACAACCAGCCAACCGTTCTTACCTTCTTGATTAAAAATTTCAGCTAAATCGGGCAATTTCTGTTTTTTAATACCGGTGAGAAAACCTTCATTGCTTTTAATATCTATTGTTTTGTATTCGTATTTTTTCATTTTTTTTGATTCCTTGTATTCAAGTTCTAAGGTATCTACATCTAATGCTGATGCTAAAGCTTTTCTAGACTGCAACGAAGCAGAGGCCTCTTTCTCTATTCGTTGTATAGTCCTTAGGTTAAGACCGGAGGCAATAGCCAACTCATCTTGTGACCATAACTTTTTTTTTCTTAATTCGAGAATTAACTCTGCATTAATTTTCATATAGACCTTTAACGTGTTTAGTGTGGAGACCATTAAATTATCTTTCATGGACTCGGAATACTTTACGAATACAATACGACGACATTACGTATACTTTACGACAGTTATACGACAGCAGGTAATAATAGGTTAACGCCCTTCAAAGGAGCAACATACAGCCTATTATGTATTGAACAATGAATAACAACACTAGATAAATATCCACGAGATAACTGTTGTTACGTTATACATTGTTAAATATTGTTTATTTTTTTGAACTTCCTAACCTTACTACGCATATTACTCATTGGTGATGAGGTATTAAATTGAATCATTTTACCTAAGGTATATTTTTCAAACCAAGGTTCACCATAAAGCTTTTGATTATCCAAAGTTTCAATTAACGCTAAAATATTAGCTATAGTTACTTTAAACTCCTCAAGGAGCATTTCATAAGTCCATGCTTTATACTCAGTGTGAAAAGACTGAGCCAATTGGCCGAGTTCGTTCCATTTATAGCCCGTTTCAGGAAAATCAACCCTTAGCCCTTTAGACTTTTTATCGTGCCACTTTAAGACTAATTTCCCCCAACCTATTAGATAAGCAATAGTGTCACTCACACTGATTTCAGTGTTTTTTACATTGCCAACGACACCTTTTTTACGCGAAATTATTGCAGGGATACCAGAGTAATCAACTAATATTTTATTAAAAGCTACCCTAATGGCACTTTGTAACTC
>MAAB01029719.1_pt2 | contig 21316 bp, 14 predicted proteins | sample 1115991 | NCBI WGS metagenome assembly MAAB01 (sample SAMN04961124, study PRJNA320927) | seawater metagenome | isolation source: sample BD02T18 sea water enriched with oil for 18 days | place: USA:Gulf of Mexico | collected 2013-07-27
TGGCTCTGGCTCTGGCTCTGGCTCTGGCTCTGGCTCTGGCTCTGGCTCTGGCTCTGCAAAATCAGTTTTGTCGACTACATCATCAAATACAACATTTTCTTGCAGAAGTTTATCTACAGTTTCCCCAATGGGCTCTGCTGCGACTTCTTTATTTTCTTCTTCGCTGGGTGTAACCACCTCTTCAGACGATTCAGTTGTCTCAACAACACTTTCATTTATTTCCTCAGCGGCTTCTTCTTGCTGACGCCCTAAACCTAACCAGGAAAACATACCTTTTTTTTTCGACATAACAATAAATTCTTCTCTGACCATCATTTTGATGGTAATAGTTCACTAAACAAGGATAAAATCCTCGCTATAGTAGCACCTAAAATCGATACAAAAAACAAAAGCTGAGTAAGATATGAACAAACAACGCAAACAGTCAGCAAAACCAAGCAATAAAGGCAGTATTCGTATTATTGCAGGGACTTACCGTGGCAGAAAATTGCCCGTTTTAATGGCTGAAGGGTTAAGGCCCACCACAGACAGGGTTAAAGAAACGGTCTTTAATTGGTTAATGCCTTATATCCAAGACAGTATTTGCTTAGATTGTTTCGCGGGCTCTGGCGGTCTAGGTTTTGAAGCGGTGTCGCGCGGGGCTGAGCAGGTAAGTTTTGTTGAACTCAATAAAGCGGCAGCTCAACAGATACTTGAAAATCAGCGTTTATTAAAAGCAAACAATGTCTCTGTTATACAGAGTGACGCCTTAACGTTCATCAAAACAAACACCACTAAATTTGACTTGGTCTTTCTAGATCCACCGTTTCGGAAAGGTTTTGTTCAACAAACAGCACAACTGTTAAACGACAATAGCTTAGCTGAAAATGCGCTAATTTACGTAGAAATGGAAAGTGAAGAAAATGAACAGCAGCTACCAACAAACTGGCAGTTATTAAAAGAAAAAATTGCTGGGCAAGTAATTTACCGTTTGTATCAAAAAAATTAAATGACGGCGAGGCTACACCCAAGATATAAGATGAAGCCTCACATATTATATTATAAGTTTACTTTTTCACTTTTAATTTCAAGTCATGGAAATCAAAACTAAAATCTGTCGCTCGAGAAACTGCTTTCATTGTTGCGTAATGAATTGAACCATCTGGGTTTAAGTTAAAATTCACAAAAGCGTCTGCTTCTAATGTTCTATCATCCCAACGCACTACAAAAGTATTATGCTGATAATGCTCTAACGTACCGTGCAAAGCAGGTGTATTGCCAAATTGCATAGTTAATGCATTGTTTGCGTAACTAATAGAAATATCACCGTACCAATCATCTGTATATGTTTGCGCATACGCTTTTAATGGTAATGAATGACGAGAGTTTTTATCCACATTACCCGCGGCTTCTGCTAAACGATTTTTTTCTGCTGCTTTACGCTTTTTACTCATCTCATGATAAAAATCAACCCAGTCTTTTTCTGGTAACGCTAGGTACTCGTTTAATATTTGATAATATATCGCATTAAAGGCGTACCCCGATTGCTGGTTAGTCAGAATAACCATAGCTAAACCTTCTTCTGGTACTAAAACAACTTTAGAAACCATACCTAAAATCCCACCACTATGATGGATCAATTTCACACCATGGTAATCATTTACAAACCAGCCTAAGGCATATCCTGAAAAGTGAGTTTTATTATTCTTAGTTGCGCTGTCCGATACAGGTAAAATAGTTTGCATTTGCCACATATTGTGGCTTTGGCGTTCACTAAATAATTTTTCGTCTTTTCCATAAGCACCTTTATTCAATTGAGCTTTCAGCCATAACGACATGTCGTTTACACTTGAAGCAACAGAACCCGCTGACGAGAATTGTTCTAAAAAGTCACCGCCAACAACGTTTAACTTACCATCAAGGGGGACATGTGCACGAGCCACGTTTTTATTCTGCTTTGATATTAATGAAAATGCTGCTTTTGTTTTATTCATGCCTAACGGCTTAAAAATAGTACCGTTAATATTGTCTTGCCAGCTTTTTCCGGTAATTTTGGCAATGATTTCGCCAGCAATAACATACATTAAATTGTCATAAGCAAACTCACTGCGAAAACTAGAGACTTCAGGTAAGTGTTTTAAGCCTTTAATAATATCTTGATTGGTTAGTGTTGTACCCGGCCAAATCATAAGATCTCCAGCCCCTAAACCTAAACCACTGTTGTGTGACAATAAATCTAAAATAGTAAATTCACGCGTAACATACGCATCAGGCATTTGAAACTCAGGAATAATATCAATAACCTTGGTTTTCCATGTCAGCTTACCTTGGTCAACCAAGTTTGCTAATAACGCCGCGGTCATTGCTTTCGTATTTGATGCAATACCAAATAGAGTATCGCCATTTACTTTATGGTTAGTCCCATATTCAGTTAAGCCAAATCCTTTGCTCATGACAATTTTATTGTCTTTAACAATCGCAACCGCAACACCTGGCACCTGAAAAGCTTTCATCGCTTTATTAATAGATGCTTCAATATTTTTATTTTTCTGTTCAATGGTACTTGTCGGTGTTGCAAATGCTAACGAAGCAAATAAATATGCCGTGGTTAGCAAACCAATGCGGAGTGCATTCATGTTTTATCCTAATTTTTATTTTATTTGTTTTTCATGAGATTGGGCAAGGTAACCCAATAATGATGATCGGGCTAATATTTAGCTAATTATCTTCTGCTCATTTTACCGCTGCGGTAAAGAAAATATTACGCTCTTTAGTTTATTAAATTTCTATCCCTAAATTAGACAGTCCTTCTTCAAGCACCATTGCTTTTATTTTTAGGCAAGTGTCTTTGTTTTCAGGTAATTCTTTTAACGCATAATACAGCTCATTTTGCGTATCAAACTCCCATTCCATTAGTGGATCTAATTCAATTTCTTTATCTGTAATTTCACTTTCATCATTTTCTGCTCTTTGGTCAGCAATAATCAATTCAACATAATAGTTAACACTATTTTCAGATAATCGAGAAACGATTTCAGCCCCTTGAATTTCCTTATCTTGCATAGCTTGCAGTAATGACATTGTTGCCATAGTTGCATCGATGGCAGGAAAAACGCCAAAGAAGTCGAATTCTTTTGGATCTGGAATTTGTGGTTCAAGTTTGTTTATTTGTGCATCGTAATTAATTTTACAACGATTGTTTTTATCTAACCACTGCCAAATAATATCAAGTTGATTACGTAAAACAGAAAATTCGCCAAACTCAGCATGTTCAGCAAACATTTTATAATTGGGGATCATTCGTTCTAATAAGGCCGCAGAAAAAGCAATTTGCTGCCATTGGCTTAAATGAGAAAAAGGAAGTTGAATAGCCACGGATACTCTCAATGATTGAAATTAAAAAGCTAGTATATACGAGAAAAACAGTTCAGTTTATTTTAGTCATAAAAAAAGAGCCTAAAGGCTCTTTTTATAAAATATTTTCGTTATTATGCTTTAGCAGTTTCTTCTACTTTAACTGGACGAATTTGAATATTAGTTACTTTGTTAGTGTTTTCACTTTTATTTCTTAGTTGCGCTAAACGATTAACTTGAGCAGCAGAACCCATCATTGAATAAATAGGAACAAATAAACCACGTTTGTGGAAATCAAGTACCTTGTCATCACTCAGTTCTTGCAAGGTTTTTTCATTAATACCAAATAAGCCGACTAAGCGTTTATTTTCACCGGATGCAAAAGCAACATTTAATTCAAGTTCTTGTAATAAATTGTTAGCTTCTAACTCTTTGATGAACTTTTCAGTCATAATTTCGTTATCATAGACACGACCTAAAGACTCTTGAGCCAGTTTATAAAATTCAGTGTCTTTACCTTCAGCATCAAATAAAGCGTTCTCTTTGTCTTCGCCAACATATTCACTATCTAAATCAATACAGGTTGTTAATGTTTTTTCTTTTTCAGGATCGATACCTAAACTGAACGGGATCATTGAAATACTTTGAGGCACGTAAACCGCTTTCCAGTCATCTTCGCTGTAATATAAGTTTTCGCCGGCTTCTATACCTAGCATAACAACACTACGGTAACGATCTTGATCTTTAATAATCACGATTGGGTAACTAGTGGCTGCTCTTGCAAATTCACGGGCAGTAATAGGTGCGATATGCTGATCTTTAACATGATTAAGTGTACGTGTTGACGCAACTTTTAAATTTTTGTGTTGATCTTTTCTTACAGGAACTACATTAGCCATAATAATATTCTTCTCTTGAATGCATGCACTTTTTATTTGATAGTTAATAGTGCTTTTATAATGTTATTAATAGTTATGGAGACACCTTTAATAGCTTTCAATGGGAAGTTTAATAAAAAACTAAATTTTTAATTAAAAAGGGTTAATCCGCTATACTTTTGTAAATAATATCAACTCACTACTCACAAGGTTTTATTTAGCATAAATAATGAAAAATTTTATTATCCTCTTACTTATTACAGCATTTATATTTTTATCCACGCATGTTGCACAAGCAAGACCAAAAACGAAGACAATATATGGCCATAACCTAGAAGGTTTCGCTCGCGTTAAAATAAAAAACAATACCACGGAGAGTTTGGCCTGCTACGTTGCAATTAATGGCTTTAAAGTAAAATTTCGTTTAGCTGCATTACGAGAGTCTAAGTGGTATACAGCCACAGACAAAGGCTTTTCTTATCGAAATTTTAGTACTTGGTGTGGTTATTTAGCAGAGCATCCTGAGTATTTGAAATATAAGTTATTTTAATTTTTAGTATTATTTAATACATAGAACACTTACTCAAAAAACTTACTTGTTGTATATATATTAGTCAAGTTGATATAAATTGTAATATTGCATTTCGACACAGGCTAAAGTATTGAACTAGTGTCACCACCATGGCATAAAGGTATTAAACATTAGATAAGATCAACAATAAAAATAAAAATCAGGAACTAACTCATGCTAAAAATAGACGGACTATCAAAAACCTATGAAAACGGTGTTAAAGCTCTTAATAATGTCACATTAGACATACCTAAGGGAATGTTTGGCTTACTAGGGCCCAATGGTGCTGGTAAATCTTCATTAATGCGCACCATATCAACTTTGCAAGATGCCGATAGTGGTTCTATTACTTTTGATGGTATAGATGTTTTTTCTGACCCACAAAACCTAAGGCAACGTTTAGGTTATTTACCGCAAGACTTCGGTGTTTATCCTCGCGTTAGCGCCTATGATTTATTAGATCACATGGCTATTCTCAAAGGTATAGATAACAAAGCAGAACGCAGAGAAGCCGTAGATGGTTTATTAGCCCATACCAATCTTTATCAGCATAAGAAAAAAGCCGTTAGCGGTTTTTCTGGTGGTATGCGCCAGCGCTTTGGTATAGCACAGGCTTTGTTAGGTGACCCTGATTTATTAGTTGTTGATGAACCTACTGCAGGTCTAGATCCAGAAGAACGTAATCGTTTTCATAACCTTTTAGTTTCTCTAGGAGAAGAGAAGGTTATTATTTTATCAACACATATTGTTGATGATGTTTCTGAGCTTTGTCCCAATATGGCCGTGTTAGCAGAAGGTGAAATATTGCTCGAAGGTAATCCCATTCTATTAACCAATCAAATGAATGAACGTATTTGGCGTAAAACAGTGTCTCAAGAAGAGGTTATTGAAATTGAGCAAAATTTATCCGTAATTTCTAAACGTTTATTTGCCGGACAAACGATTATTCACGTGATGGCAGACCAAGCGCCAGAGGGGTTCGAAGTAGCCCCCGCTAATTTAGAAGACGTTTACTTTTCTACGCTTCATACACACCGTAACGCGGTATAGGGAGTTTATTATGTTAGGTAAAATGTTTATTTTTGAATGGCGTTACTTTGTACGCCAACCTTCTTTTTATGTGACCAGTATGGTTTTTTTCTTACTGACATTTTTTGCCACTATTAGCGATAATATTCAAATTGGTGGTGGTGGTAACGTTCTTTATAATGGTCCTTTTTCTATTGCGCAAACCTTAAACATTATGAGTTTGTTTGCAATGTTTCTTGTTGTAAATTTCGTTGCTAATACCGCAACGAGAAATGACACGACACAAATGGCTGAAATTTTATACAGCAAACCGATTAACCCTATTAGTTACCAACTTGGTCGATTTTTAGGTTCTTTTGCTGTTGTTGCTACTGTTTTTGCATTTGTACCTATTGGTATATTTCTAGGTACCATTATTGGTGGTGCTGCTGGCTGGGTTGATCCTGAGCGCTTAGGCGAGACAAACTTATCATATTACTTTACCGCCTTTTTCTATTTATCTTTGCCAACATTATTAGTGTTGTCTTGTATGTTTTATGCCGTTGCTATTCGTTTTAGAAGTATGATGGCCGTTTATTTAGTTGCCGTGGGACTTTTTATTCTTTATACCGTTGCAGGGCAGTTATTCTCAGACCCTGAATACCGAACTATTGTTGCGTTAGCAGACCCTTTTGGTATAAATACTTTCGCCGAAGTCACTCGCTACTGGACAATGTTTGATAAAAATAATACCTCTATAGCTTTAACAAATCTTTTACTGCAAAACCGCGTAATATGGCTTGTTACTAGCATAATAATTATGGTGTTATTTGGTGGATTTAGACGCAAGGTTTTATTGAAAAAAGTAAAAATAAGCAGAAAAGAAAAAAATGCCGTACCGGAAAGTATTGATGCGGTTATAAACAACAAAACTGATTATAAAAGCCAAGGTATTAAAACAGCTTCTCACTTAATATTACGTATCAAATTTGAAATACAGCAGGTTGTGTTTAGTGCCCCTTTCTTAGTCCTTGCTGCTTTTACTATTTTTGCCTTAGTTGCACCGTTAATTGATCCTAGAGCCATGTTTGGCACACCTAATTGGCCAATAACTCAAACCATGGTTCGATTGATAGCCGGTTCAACCGGTATGTTAATGATGATAGTTTTAGCCTATTACAGCGCTGAAATTGTTTGGCGTGAACGTAATTCAGGTATGGGCGATATTATTGATTCTATGCCAGTGAGTAATATTACCTTTTGGTTATCAAAAATAATTGCGATTAGTCTAGTACTAACAATATTGTATGTTTTCGGCACTGCAGTAACCATTTTGAATCAGTTAATTCGTGGGCATGAACACATTGAATTATCACAATATATTATCCGCTTAGGCTATATTAATTTACTGCCTTTTATTATGACCGCCGTCATGGCTTTTTTCCTACAGGTATTGAGCCCTAATAAATATATTGGCATGATGTTATTTGTGCTTTATATCATCTCGACCATAGTATTAAGTAATTTTGGTTTTAGTCATAATATGTTCCAATTTGCTGGCGCACCCACCGTTTTCTATTCAGATATAAATACCTATGGCCATTTTATGACTGCCCAAAATTGGTATATGCTCTATTGGTTTGGTATGACAATTGTTTTATCAGCATTAACTTATGCATTATGGCATCGTGGCCCTGCACAGCCTTTAAAAACTCGTTTAAAAAATCTAAATTACTACTTATCGACGCCTGGCAAACTGGCAGTTGCTTTAGGATTAGTCATTTTTATCGCGAGTGGCAGTTATATTCATTACAATACGCGCGTACTTAATCAATACGTTATTCAAGATGATGTAAGAGATAACCTTGCTGATTATGAAAAGAGCTATGTGCAATATCAAAATGACAATATTCCCACCATAACGAAAGTTCATGCAAAGGTAGATATTTTCCCTAAAAAACGTCGCATCAATGCAATTGCAGAAATAACAGTAACTAATACTAAAAATAAGCCGATCAGTAAATTTTTAGTTAGTAAACCACAATTTACGCAAGAATGGGATATCATCATCGAAGGCGGCAAAGTCACTAGCTATGATGAAAAATACCGTACTGGCTGGTTTGAATTTACTCAGCCATTACAACCAGGGGAAACTAGAACAGGACAGTTGCTTGCACATCGTGTCCATCAGGGATTTAGCGATGGAAATAATGACTTCGAACTTGTTGAAAACGGCACCTTTATTAATAACTATTCATTATTTCCAACGTTTGGCTACCAAAGCGGTGCGCAACTACAAGATCGTCATGAGAGAAGAAAACGTGATTTAGCGCCAGTAAAACGTGCCAACAAACTTGAAGATGAAAACTTTTATAATGAAAGTTTTTTTGGTAAAGGTGTAGGTTTTATTGACTTTGAAGCGACAATATCGACTTCTGAAGATCAATTTGCTATTGCTCCAGGTTATTTACAAAGTGAAACTGTCGACAATGAGCGTCGTACCTTCCATTATAAAATGGATGCGCCTATGGTTAACTTTTTTTCTATAATGTCTTCTAAGTTAGAAACTAAGAAGGAGCTATATAAGGGCATCAATATTGAAATCTATTATCACCCGTCCCATGCAATGAATGTCGATAGGATGATCGAGTCAGTTAAAGACTCTGTTGATTATTTTACAGAAAATTTTGGTCCTTACCAACATAAGCAGATGCGTATTATTGAATTTCCAGGTTATCGGACTTTTGCGCAAAGTTTCGCTAATACAGTACCTTACTCTGAAGGTATTGGTTTTATCAGTGATTTACGTGACCCTGAAAACATCGACCCTGTCTATTACGTTACCGCTCATGAAGTTGCGCATCAATGGTGGGGTCATCAAGTAGGTGCGGCTAATGTACAAGGTAGCGCAATAATTTCAGAAAGCTTATCGCAATATGGTGCTTTAATGGTCATGGAGAAAAAATATGGACCAGAGAAAATCCGTAAATTTTTGAAATATGAACTAGATCGTTACTTACGTGGTCGAAGTGTTGAAACCATCGAAGAAATGCCATTAATGCGTAGTGAGAGTCAGCAATATATTCATTACCGTAAAGGCTCTGTCGTGATGATGGCTATTAAAGATAGACTAGGTGAGCAACGTTTAAATAATGCTTTAGCGGCATTTTTAACAGAGTACAGATATCAAAGTACGCCTTACCCGACTACGAAAAATTTATTAGCTTATCTTAATACCGATACTGATGCGGGTGAAAAATCCTTTATCAGTAACTTATTCGAACATATCACCTTATATGATTTGAAAACCACTGATGTTGAGGTTACCGATCGTGCTGATGGTCAATTTGATATTACAATTTCTATCAATGCCTCTTTAATGCGCGCCGATGGGCAGGGTATTGAAGTAGAAGAAGACTTTGCTGAAATGATTGATATTGGCTTGTTCAGTGAAGATCCTGAAGATCTTTCAGCTGACAACACCGTACAATATATTAAAAAGCATGAAATTAAAACCGGAGAAAATACTATTGTATTAACGGTTAAAGAGAAGCCAAAATATGTCGGTGTAGACCCTTTTGTTCGCTTAATTGATCGCGACAGCGCTGATAATATTTATCGCTTGTAATATAAAATACACCTAACAACATGTTAATAAAAAGGGTCGTTCAGTTTAACTGGTCGGCCCTTTTAATTTCTTATTATATTGTTTGATGTAAAGTTTAAAACATAAAAAAGGCCAGAAGCTAAAGCTACTGGCCTTACATTAAAACCTTCAATAAATATCAGAACAAGCTAACGTGCTAATATATTAAAAGTTATAAGTAGCTTTTACGTAGTAAAATGCACCGTTAAACCCAAATGGTGATGTTTCGTAATATTTACCACCCCATTGGTTATTTGGTGTAAAACCATCAGGGTGATTATTTGATGCGCCTTCAAATTCTAACTTCTCTGCTTCTTGATCAAGAATGTTTTGAGCACCTACAGAAAAAGTTAATATATCGTTAAAGACATAACTAATTTCAGCATCAAATGTTACAGCAGCATCTGCATCTTGAGAGGCTAAATCATAATCTACATGTACTGCATAATACTCACCAAAATAGTTAGCTCTAACATACATGCTTACGTCATCCCAACTTTGAGACACAGTGAAGGTACCTCTATGGCCAGGTAACGCTTCTTCCAAACGTTTTACTTTAAAGTCACCGGTAATATCTGAACTTCTATCAACTTTAGTTTCATTCCAGTTGTAGGCTAAACTGAATCTAGTATCACCATCAAATAAGTCCATGCTGTAATTTGCAACAACATCAACACCTTGTGTTGTAGTATCGAAATCATTTGCGAAGAAGCTTACCGTGCCAACTGAACGTGGGTTAGCAACACCTAATTCTTCTAGTTTTGCATAATCACTTTCAGTTAGTTTTTTACGATCAGATTGGGTAATTCGATCGGTAACTTCAATGTTATAATAATCAGCTGTTAAGAAAAAATCTCCATTTTGGTAAACAGCACCAAAAGCATAACTTTTTGACTCTTCTGGTTCTAACTCTTTAGCACCAAAAACTTTAGAAAACTCACTCGTCGGTGGCAATAAAGCTGAATCGGTTAATTCACCATCTTCTAATGCCGTTGATACATTACTTATGTTTGCTTGACCAACAGTTGGTGCTCTAAAACCTGTACTTAAAGAGCCACGAACAGTTAATTCGTCAGATAAGATATATTGCATAGTTAATTTATAGTTTAGCGTATCACCAAAAGATGAAAAATCTTCATAACGTACTGCTGCACCAACTAAGAATTCATCAGTGATATTTGCTTCAACATCAACATATGCCGCTACGTTCCTACGAGTAAAAACACCCGCTTGAGACGGTTGAAATCCAGGGAAACCATGAGAGCCTAGGTTAAAACCTTGATCAATTAATGGACCCGCAAGGAAAGAATATTGATCACCAGCACCAATTTCGAAAGACTCTTCTCGCCATTCTAGACCTGTAGCAAAGTTCATCGGATCGTCTAGACCCACATCAAGCTCTTTACTTAAATCAAAGTTAAATGTTTTTTCTAATTGAATATATTTACCTAAGTCAAAGTCGTGTGGAGATTCAGCGCCCATAGATGAATTAATGGTGTTGACAATATTAAAGCTAGATTCATTTCGCCCTACAGAACCACTTAAATCAAAATAAAATTCATCTAACATACCACCTGAAATTTCACCCTGAACACCCATAGTAAGTGAAGTATCTGTTACGTTACCACCAAAGTTTGGCGTATAACCACCTGGGTAGGTCTCATTCACAGCAAAACAGTTTTGACCTAATGCCGTACTATTATCAGCAATAGATAGGTAGTCCGCTTGATTAAGAACATTAGCGCCTATAGCAATAGTTGGACATTCAATACCTTGACCTACGCCGTCTAAATCACCTACCAATAACGTGGTTCCACCATCATTCGAATAAATGCTACTGCGGTTATGCGGGTTACGCCAGTAGAAGCCACCTTTTACATCACGCTCTGAATAGTTACCAAATAAGTAGAATTTTTTGTCATCTTCTAGATCAAGACCAATATTACCAAAGATAGAAAGATCATCGTTAATTTCAGGGGATCCCCAAACTTGAGCCTCTTCTGCTATAAATGTATTTCCAGCAGCGGCAATTGTAGCGGCATTAGCAACCTGTATACTACGACTAGTAGCATCGGCGTTTTTATACTGAAAACTAAGATTAGCATAACCTTCTTTGGTTAACGGCAAGCCAATATTACCAGCATACGTTGTTGTTCCGCCGTCACCTTCAGCATATTCACCATGTTTAACTGAAAAGCTACCACCATCAGCGGCATCTTTTAAAACAAAGTTCATTACACCCGCGATAGCATCAGAACCATATTGAGCCGCTGCTCCGTCACGTAATACTTCAACTTGTTTTAAAGCAATGCTTGGGATAACAGAAATATCAGGCCCTTGAGCACCATCATTAATACCACCACCTTGGAAAGCAATAACAGAAGCACGATGACGACGCTTACCATTTAATAAAACCAGCGTACTGTCTGATGATAAACCACGTAAGTTCACTGGACGAACTAATGTCGCCGCATCACTAATTGGATTTGAGTGAACATTAAAAGAAGGAACTGTACCAACAAGTTGGTCAAGCATATCGCTTGAACCTGTTTTTTCCAGATCATCGGCACTAATAATATCGATAGGAACAGGGGAATCTGCAACAGATCTCGGCGCTGCGCGCGAGCCTACTACAGCAATTCGTTCTACATCTTTTTCCTTAACTTGAGTTTGATTTTCTTCAGCATAAGTGGGTGCAGTACCTAGTGCTAATCCTATTGCAATGGCTAACGTTCCGGTACGGAATTTAATTGACATGGTTTACCTTCTTAATATTTATATTTATATTTATATTTATATTTATATTTATTTAATTCTTATTATTAATCTTAGACGATTATTTGATTATGACCATCTAAGGCTCTACTTATAAATCACTAGATAATGCATTACAAGAGGCTAAATACTGAAAAATATTTAAGTGGAATCTACTGATTAATATTTTAATTTAAATTAACTTATATTATTAATACGACAAACCTCGTTGTATACCTTAAAAAACAAGCACTTCATCGTACATATTGACACGTCAAATGTAATAATTTATTACAAAACAAGAGGGAAAACTAAAGATAAATAAAAATGAAAAAAAATTGTGGTAAATACTGGTATTAACAAAGCATTATCACTGTATACTTTATACGTAACGATTGAATTAAAACTTTATATTTTCATGAGTTATAAACTTTATTTAAAATTTTGATGTTTCGTCGTAATAATCACTTATCTTAAATATCAAAGCATCATCTTATTTTTGTAAAAATAGCACCATATTTACTAATCATGCGATTAATATTATTTATCAACAATACTGAATTGACTACGGGTAATTCTCTAGTTAATGACCGAAATGATAGTTTTTATCTCAAATAAACAGGCGAATATATTTATTTGAATAGCTAAATGTAGCTTTGAAATGTGATTAAGTCGTTATCGTTTTATGAAATGCTATATCTGAAATTTACTCGTTATTCTAAATAAAACGGCGTATATATTACATGACTCTTCTATAATTTTGTGCCTAATAGAGAGGTATAAATTAGTAGCCAATTTATACCCCAACAACAGAACACAAAAGAGGCCAATCAAAAAAGCAGGTTGCTTAAAAATAGGTTTAACTCCCCGAGCTCTTGATCGATAACAATTACAAATAAAAAAGCAGCCTTAGTAGGCTGCTTTTTTAAATATCTTTTTACAAAACTCATTGGTATTTATTATTAATAAATACCTTAATCACCACAATAATTATTCTACGGTGACCGATTTTGCTAAATTACGTGGTTGGTCAACATCTGTGCCTTTAATTATAGCTACATAGTAAGACAATAACTGTAATGGTAGCGTATAAACGATTGGAGCTATTAGATCGTCACAAACAGGTACATTGATTACTTTCATGGTTTCGTCACTAGCAAAGTTTGCATCGCTATCAGCAAACACATACATCAAACCACCACGAGCTCTAACTTCTTCAACGTTTGATTTAAGCTTTTCAATTAAGTCATTCTTTGGTGCAACTACAATTACTGGCATGTCAGCATCTATAAGCGCTAATGGGCCATGTTTTAACTCACCAGCAGCATAAGCTTCAGCATGAATGTATGATATTTCTTTCAGCTTAAGCGCGCCTTCCATTGCGATAGGGTATTGATCACCTCGCCCTAGAAATAAAGCATTTTGCTTATCTGCGAAATCTTCAGCGAGATCTTCAATTGAACTTGCAAGCGCTAAGACTTCTTCTAATTTACTAGGTAACGACATTAATGCACTGGAAATTTGATGCTGAAGTTGTACTGTCATACCATGATGCTTACCAATGGCTAAAGTCATCATCAGTAAGCCAACTAACTGTGTCGTAAATGCTTTGGTTGAAGCGACCCCGATTTCCGCACCGGCTTTAGTCATAAAGGCTAAATCAGACTCACGTACCAGTGAAGATCCGGCCACGTTACAAATAACCAAGCTCGCTTTATAACCCAGATCTTTTGCTAAACGTAAAGCGGCTAGGGTATCTGCTGTTTCACCTGATTGTGAAATAGTCACGATCATCGCATTTTTAGGCACATGTGATTTACGATATCTAAATTCACTAGCAATTTCGATATTACATGAAACACCTGCTAGAGACTCTAACCAATAACGAGCGACCATACCTGAGTGGTAACTCGTACCACAGGCAATTATTTGTACGTGCTCAATGCCTTTAAATATTTCATCGGCCCCTTCACCAAAGGTATTCATATCAAGGTTATTACCTGATAAGCGTCCTTCTAAAGTATTACGAATGGCAGTAGGTTGCTCATAAGTTTCTTTTAACATGTAGTGACGGTATTCGCCTTTGTCTCCACTGTCTTGGCTGATGTCTTGATCTTTGGCTTCACGTTCTACTGCTGCACCATTGATATCAAAAATATTAACGTCAAAGCGCGTAACTTCAGCTACATCACCTTCTTCAAGGAATGAAAATTTACGAGTTACCGGCAATAATGCCATCATATCTGAAGCAATAAAATTTTCGCCAAGTCCATAACCGATTACCAGTGGGCTACCTGAACGAGCGACAACCATTCTGCTTTTATCTTTGCTATCAAGGACTACAGTTCCGTAAGCACCATCTAACTGCTTAACCGTTCTTTGTACTGCTTCCACTAAGTTCGCTGATGTTTTTAATTCATAATGCACTAGGTGAGCAATAACTTCGGTATCTGTTTCAGAAACAAATTCGTAGCCAAAACCTTGTAAACGTATTCTCAGCTCTTGATGGTTTTCAATTATACCATTATGAACCACAGCAATATTATCACTAGATACATGTGGGTGAGCGTTCACTTCACTTGGAGCCCCATGGGTTGCCCATCGAGTATGCGCAATACCTGTACCACCTGATAAAGGTTTTTCCGAAAGTGCATCATATAACTCTTGTACTTTACCTAAACGTCGCGTTCTAGTTAATTGATTGTTTTCATCTATAATAGCAACACCCGCAGAGTCATAACCACGGTATTCAAGACGTTTAAGCCCTTCAACTAAAATATCAGCTACATCACGTTGAGCTACTGCTCCTACGATCCCACACATAAATTCTTCCTTTATTTTGCAATAAGTAATTTAACATCTTGTTGTAATAATTTAGCTTTCAACTCTTCTGATAAATCTGCATCAGTAATAAGCGTATCTATATGAAGCCAAGGAATTTCAACATTAGGTATTTTTCGATTAATTTTATCTGACTCAACTAAAACAATAACTTCACGGGATACATCTGCCATAACTCGGCTCAATCCTAACAATTCATTGAAGGTCGTCGTGCCTCGCTCTATATCTATACCGTCAGCACCAATAAAAAGTTGATCAAAGTCATATGATCTTAGAACACTCTCAGCAACTTGCCCTTGAAATGATTCAGAATGTGTATCCCAAGTACCGCCTGTCATTAACAATGTCGGCTCATTTTCTAAAGCATGTAAATCTGAAGCAATGGCCAGAGAGTTTGTCATCACGATTAACCCTTGTTTGCTATTAAGCTCTTTAACAAGTGCTGAGGTTGTACTACCACTGTCGATAATAATACGATTGTGATCGCGAATAAGTGTTGCCGCTTTACTGGCAATTGAAACCTTTCGTTTCGAAACTTTTTCAGACTTAGGTTCAGTTATATCTTTAGGTAAAGATACAGCACCACCATAGCGTCTAAGTAACAAACCACTATTTTCGAGTGCCGCAAGGTCTTTTCTAATTGTCACCTCAGAGGTAGAAAACTGCTTAGCTAAGCTGTCTACACTGACTTCTCGGTGTTCATTTAGCTCAGTAATAATACTATGCCGGCGTTGTTGGGTATTTCGTTTTGACATACTTTTGACGTTATCTTTTGTTTCGATACTTTTAATATTAAATAAGTTTCGTTTAGTAAGTTACGCTATTAAAGCAAAAGTCTTGATTCTTAGCAATAAATATTTATTTTCACTAATCAAGGTTTTATCTTTCCATCTTGCTGTATTTATAATAAATCCTGACATATGTTATTAGATAAATTTAATTGACGATCTACCCACACAAAGATCAGAAACAAAAAAGGCGCTAACAGCGCCTTTAAATCAATAATATTAGATGAGATTATGTCTTTTTACTCGGTCGTTGCCAGCCTGAAATATTTCTCTGTTTACCTCGAGCTACGGCGAGTTGTTCTGCTTCAATATCTTTAGAAATAACCGAACCTGCCCCAACTGTTGCATTAGCACCGATAAATACTGGTGCTACAAGTGAGCTATTTGAGCCTACAAAGACACCATCATCAATTCTGGTTTGAAATTTATTCACACCATCATAGTTACAAGTAATAGTACCTGCACCTATGTTAACTTTATTACCGATAACAGTGTCACCTAAGTAAGTTAAATGACCAGCTTTACTTCCTTCACCTAATGTAGTTTTTTTCATTTCAACAAAATTGCCTACATGGGAGTCTTTATTCATTGTTGTGCCTGGACGTAAGCGCGCGAATGGACCGACTGAACATTCATCACCAACAACCGCCTGCTCAATTATACTATTAGGCTTGATTATACTATTTTCACCAATAACACAGTCTTTTAAAATACAATTAGCACCAATTTGTACTCCGTTAGCTAAGAACACTTCGCCTTCAAATATACAATTAATATCTATTTGTACTTCTTGTCCGATAGCAACTTTCCCGCGAATATCAATCCGACTAGGATCACGTAAACTCGCGCCAGCTAACATCAAGGTTTCTGCCTCACGTAGTTGATAAGCACGTTCTAACGCAGCAAGCTGTACTCGGTTATTTGCGCCTTCTACTTCAACTTCTGTTTCAGGGTGTGCAGTTGCAATAACTTTTCCTTCTTTGTGACAAGCAGCAATAATATCTGTTAAGTAATATTCACCTTGAGCGTTATCGCTCGATAAGTCACTCAACCAACGCTTTAAGTCACTACCATTCGCTAATAATATGCCAGTATTTGCTTCATTAATTAATAATTGTTCTGGTGAAGCATCTTTTTGCTCAATAATACCAATAACCGTATTATCTTGGCGTACAATTCGTCCATATCCATTTGGGTTAGCCAAATTAACGGTTAATAGCCCCATACCGTTATCAGGTTTAACGGCGAGTAACTTTTGTAACGTGCTAACTTTAGTTAAGGGGACATCACCGTAAAGTACTAACACATCCTCATCGTCTTTCAAAAATGGCGACGCCATATCTACAGCATGACCCGTTCCTAGTTGTTCTTTTTGTTCAACAAACGTCAAATCATCACTATTGTTATTTTCGGTTAAGGTTGCTTTAAGTACTTCGCCACCGAAACCATAGATGATATATATATTTTCGGCATTCAATTGACGTGCAGCATCAATAACGTGACCGACCATAGGAATATCAGCAACACGATGAAGAACTTTAGGTAAGGATGAACGCATGCGAGTACCTTTACCCGCAGCAAGAATAACAACTGAAAGAGACATAGATTATCCGTTATTTATGATGTTTTTTATTTATGGAAATATTGTAACCTTGTTTTATAACAGAAACTACAGCTATTAAGTTGGAGCAGTTCTTTTAACCGAGATTTCAGGACTTTCCATAATGTTTTAAAAATAATATAAACAGAACCAAAACTCATTAAAAGGTCAGTTCTTAATTAACTAGTCATTAAATTACAAGCATAAAAAAAGCGATGTTTACATATAGTAAATATCGCTTTTTAGTCACTAAAACTTAGTGCTTAGTCTATAAAGTTAGACTTTTTTCTTAGTCGCTTGTATTACGCGTAATTGCGCAGTTACACGCGCTAATTCAGCAGCAACTTCAGCATAATCTACATCAGCGCCATGAGCGTTCATGTTGTCTTCTGCACGTTGCTTAGCTTCTAATACTGCTTGCTCTTCCAAATCGTCAGCACGTACAGCTACATCAGCTAATACGGTTACGTTGTTTGGTTGAACTTCTAACATGCCACCAGAAAGATAAATAACTTCTTCCAAGCCACCATGTTTAACAATACGAGCCATACCAGGTTTTAGTGAGGTCAATAAAGGTGCATGACCAGGCATAATGCCTAACTCACCTTCTGAACCTGTGATCTGTAATGATTCAATACGTCCAGAGAATAATTCCTCTTCTGCACTTACTACATTTAGATTTACCGTCATTGCTGACATTTTGACCTCCTAAAGTAGGTGATTAGCTCACCAATAAGTTAATACTTATGTTGAGCTAACACACCCAAGCAAATTACATGTTTTTAGCTTTCTCAGCTGCTTCTTCAATAGAACCAACCATGTAGAATGCTTGCTCAGGTAAATCATCGTAGTCACCAGCTAATATGCCAGTAAAACCTGCGATAGTATCTTTCAAAGAAACATACTTACCTGGAGAACCTGTAAATACTTCAGCAACGAAGAACGGCTGAGATAAGAAACGCTGGATTTTACGAGCACGAGAAACGGTTTGCTTATCTTCTTCAGAAAGCTCGTCCATGCCTAAAATAGCGATGATATCTTTAAGTTCTTTGTAACGTTGTAATACGTTCTGTACGCCACGTGCTACTTCATAATGCGCTGTACCAACTACTAATGGATCAAGTTGACGTGAAGTAGAATCTAACGGGTCGATTGCTGGGTATATACCTAACTCGGCAATTGAACGCGAAAGTACAACTGTTGCATCTAAGTGAGCAAAAGTAGTTGCAGGGCTAGGATCTGTCAAATCATCTGCTGGTACGTATACCGCTTGGATTGAAGTGATTGAACCTTTCTTAGTAGAGGTAATACGCTCTTGTAAGATACCCATTTCTTCAGCAAGTGTTGGTTGGTAACCAACGGCAGAAGGCATACGACCTAACAATGCAGATACTTCAGTACCAGCAAGAGTATAACGGTAGATGTTATCTACGAAAAATAATACGTCACGACCTTCGTCACGGAATTTTTCAGCCATAGTCAAACCTGTCATCGCTACGCGAAGACGGTTTCCTGGAGGCTCGTTCATTTGACCGTAAACTAACGATACTTTATCAAGTACGTTAGAATCGTTCATTTCGTGATAGAAATCGTTACCTTCACGAGTACGCTCACCAACACCAGCAAATACTGAGTAACCGCTATGCTCGATAGCTATGTTACGGATAAGTTCCATCATGTTAACGGTCTTACCAACACCAGCACCACCAAATAAACCAACTTTACCACCCTTAGCGAATGGACAAACTAAATCGATTACTTTGATACCTGTTTCTAACAATTCATTTGACATAGCTTGTTCAGCGTAAGCCGGAGCTTCACGGTGAATAGACCAACGAGCTTTCTCGCCAATTGGACCCGCTTCATCAATAGGTTCACCAAGTACGTTCATGATGCGACCTAAAGTCTCAACACCAACAGGAACTTGAATTGATTCACCTGTATTTTCTACATTAAGACCACGTTGTAAACCATCAGAACTACCCATAGCGATTGTACGTACTACACCGCCACCAAGTTGTTGCTGTACTTCAAGTACTAAACCTGAAAGTTTACCTTCGGTTACTTTTAATGCGTCATATACTTTAGGTACAGCATCTTGTGGAAATTCGATATCCACAACTGCGCCAATAATTTGGACGACTTTACCTGCACTCATGTTAATTCCTCAAATTTAAATTTAACGAAAACTAATCTTTTACCGTTATACAGCAGATGCGCCAGCAACAATTTCACCCAATTCTTGAGTAATACTTGCTTGACGTGCCTTGTTGTATACCAACTGTAAGTCATCAATTAAGTCGCCTGCGTTATCAGTTGCAGATTTCATTGCAACCATACGAGCGGCTTGTTCACAGGCGATGTTTTCAACAACACCTTGATAGACTTGAGATTCAACATAACGAACTAATAACTGCTCAAGCATTGCTTGTGCGTCTGGTTCGTAGATGTAATCCCAACGATGTTTTATTGCTTCATCGTCTGACTTAGGTAACGGTAAAAGTTGATCGATTGTTGGTGTCTGCGTCATGGTATTAACAAACTTATTGTAAACAATAAATAGTTTATCAATTTCACCATTGTCATAAGCGTTTAACATGACTTTCACACTACCGATTAAATCGGTAAGTGAAGGTCTGTCGCCTAAACCAGAAACCTGTGCGGTTACATTAGCATTCATATTGTTGAAGAATGAAGTAGCTTTAGAGCCTACAACAGCGAATTCAACTTCTGCTTCATTTGCTTGCCATTTGGCAGCATCTGCTAATACTTGTTTAAACAAATTAATGTTCAAACCACCACACAAACCACGGTCTGTAGACACAACGATATAACCAACGCGCTTGACTTCACGCTCTTCCAAATAAGGATGGCGATATTCCAAGTTACCAAGCGCAATATGACCGATCACGTTTCGTATATTCTCAGCGTATGGACGAGAAGCAGCCATGCCTTCCTGCGCTTTGCGCATTTTGCTAGCTGCAACCATTTCCATAGCACTAGTGATCTTCTGAGTGTTTTTAACACTCGCGATCTTAGATTTTATCTCTTTACCACCGGCCATGACTTATCTCCGAAACTTTATTTATGAATAAAAAGTTCTTACCAAGTTTGTGTAGACTTGAATTTTTCAAGTGCTGCACTTAAACCTGCTTCGATTTCTTTATCGTATCCACCAGTTTCGTTGATTTTAGCCATCAACTCAGCGCTGTCATTGTTGATAAAGGTATGTAATGCTGCTTCAAAATCATTGATTTTGTTTAATTCAACATCATTTAAAAAACCTTTTTCAGCAGCAAATAAAGATACTGCAGTATCAGCAACAGATAACGGGCTGTATTGGTTTTGCTTCATCAATTCAGTAACACGTTGACCATGTTCTAATTGAGCACGAGTCGCGTCATCTAAATCAGATGCAAACTGTGCGAATGCCGCTAATTCACGGTATTGAGCAAGTGCTAAACGAATACCACCACCTAATTTCTTGATGATCTTAGTTTGCGCTGCACCACCAACACGAGATACCGATAAACCAGCGTTAACAGCCGGACGGATACCTGAGTTGAATAAATCAGCTTCTAAGAAAATTTGACCATCAGTGATCGAAATTACGTTAGTCGGTACGAATGCAGATACATCGCCGGCTTGTGTTTCGATAATAGGTAATGCAGTTAAAGAACCAGTTTGGCCTTTTACTTCACCGTTAGTGAATTTTTCAACATAAGCCTCGTTTACACGAGATGCACGCTCTAATAAGCGGCTATGAAGATAGAAAACGTCACCTGGGTATGCTTCACGACCTGGCGGACGACGTAAAAGTAATGAAATTTGACGGTAAGCAACTGCTTGCTTAGACAAATCATCATATACGATTAGTGCATCTTCACCGCGGTCACG